>Ga0208299_1001722_pt1 | contig 15767 bp, 26 predicted proteins | sample 15_taG_FD_184089 | JGI IMG/M metagenome (GOLD analysis project Ga0208299, IMG submission 184089) | Marine viral communities from the Subarctic Pacific Ocean - 15_ETSP_OMZ_AT15312 metaG (SPAdes) (version 2) | ecosystem: Environmental > Aquatic > Marine > Oceanic | place: Pacific Ocean | collected...
CTGGGAAGAACTCAGTATCATTCAATACAGGAAGCTCTACAAAACCAACATCAACTCCAGCGATAGAGTATGTACGTACATCAATTCCCTTAACTTCAGTACCACCGAATGTATTGTAAGAACCAGAATTCTGAATGTAGCCATCAGTGAAAGTACGCTGAATGTGCTGCATCATACCTCGTCCCATGAACAATGTCAATGGAGTAGTACGAGAAGCCTTACGAGACCATACGTTAGCCAAGAAGTTATCAAACTGAGCTTGAGTCAAAGCAGAAGCAAGTGGAAGATACTCACCACCTCTGTTCATAATGGACCATCGTACACCACCGTTCAAATCAGAAGCACCACCTACTTGAGATGTGAATTGCGCTCTGTTAGAGAACAACATTTGCTTCTCCATCTGACGAAGGAATCTCTGTACCATTAGGTCAAGCTGTGCATCGCCCCAAAACTTATCCTTGTAGTAGATACGAGACTTGATGTTCTCTCTACGAGAAGCCAAGTAAGTATCACGCTTAATAGCGGAGAAGTTGTGAATCAACTCTGGGAACTCATAAAGAGCAGATTTTCCATCAGAGTAGAAGTTTGGAGAACTATCACCAAGAACCTTAACGTAAGTTCCAGCAGTAGACATTGCTGTATTCATAGCAGCAATAGTAGACTCAGTTGCTTCCAAAGTAATTGAACCTGGAACGGTTGCGATAACCTTACCAGAGATACTATGGTCAGCAGCAACTACAACGTCACCAACTCTGAAAGAGTCAACTGGAGCAGGAGGAGTACCTTGTGGTTGAAGAGTCAACACCAAAGTATTTCCAGCAATTACGCCAGCACTTACTTGAGCAATAACGTGACCACGCCCCATTACTGATTTCTCGTATCTGTCTGTATCAAACTGCTTACCACCACCGAAAGGCATGTTAAGCACGTTTACAATCATTCCGAACTTGTTATAACCTCCTGAAAGATCATACACATTTCGGAAATCGTTGCGGTCAGACAATGACCGAATGGTCAAGTTATCTGCCACGTTTAATGGACTATTTTGTGCCATTTTAAATGTGTTTAATTAAAAATTATTAGAGTGTAATATTTCCTTTGTTCACTCCCCTTCTACCTGTTACTTCTTCTTTAGCCTTCTGGTATGCGCTGTAATCACTCGTTCTTCCTGCCGATCTTGAGGTATTTACACCTGTTCTTTTCGGAGCTGAACGCTTGATAAACTCCTGTCGTTGACCTTTAACTCTACCTTGAGAAACCTTTCCTTGAAGGACATCCTTCTTGTAAAGATCCCACGCAGCATAGTCAAACAGCTTATTGACATTCACAGTACCATCTGTATTGACGAAGCCTACTTTTCCTGAGATTACGTGATCATGAATGGCTTTGGTCATCTCTTCGGTAACATCTAAACCGTAATAACTCTTACCTTTCATGGATTGTGTAAGTCCCACAAAATTCTTATTGTTCTGTTGTTGTAACTCTTGAGCCTTTCTTTGTTTCTCTGGATCTCCAAACGTGATTCCCTTCAGTCGCTCATCTTGCTCTGCCTTGAACTCACTTTTAAATGACCTTACCTTTAGTGCCTTTTCAACTGGCGATAGGTCATCAAATGCGTCCATCTCAAACTCAAGGTCTTCTTCTGATAAATTAAGCCTTTTGATTCCCATCTCGTAAATCTTCTTGGCTGGCATAGAATCGTAATCCTTGTCAACCTCAAAAGACTTTAGGTAGTCTCTAAAACTTCCGTTACCAGATTGCTTAAACTTAATGTACCCATCTATCATGGGGTCAGAAAGGATTCCTTCAGCTTGTTGAACCTTAACTTGCATTTCTTCAAGCTTCTGGTCTACGGTCTTTTCTGGCTGCTTGGTATCATTATCAAAAGAGAAAGGGTCTTTTAGAATATCTTCTTTCTGACTTTTATCAGTGGACTCCTCTTCTTCTTTGAGAGCAATTTCCCAAGCATCCTCATCAGACATATCAGAGTTTCCCTCACGAGCCTTAACCTCATCAATCTTCTTGATGTCTTCAATAGCTTGTTCCCTCTTGGCGGTAAGTGTCTCCTCTTTGAGTTTTTCAATATCCTCAGTAAGGTCAGACTCCTCCTTGCCAGGATTGTCAGCCATTAGCTTTTCAAGAATCTCTTTTTCTTCAGTTTCCTCAAGAGATACTTCAACTTCATAATTCAAAGAACCATCTGTTTCTTCAGTCTGCTCGTTGTTGTCAACAAACTCCTGTTCTTTCTCATTTTCTTCCATTATACAAATATATTAATTAATCTATTGATTTACAACACTATACACTTTATGCTGGTGGTTGTTGCTGCTCTCTTTGCCGATCACCTGCAACTCTCGCTTCTTCTTGAACAACTGGCTGCATTGATTTCTGCTGCAAAGAAGCTTGCTCTCTAGCATTTCTACCATTCTCTGCAACCATCTGCTGATCCATAGAAAATTGTCTCTGTCTCTCAGCCTCAGCCTGTTGCTGCATCATCATCATTTGCTGCTGTTGCTGCTGCTGGAACTTACGCTTCTTGATCTTCATGGTCATCTTATCCTTCAGCTCAGTGTAGGTACGTGCAGTCTCAAGTTCAATGTAGTCATCCCAATCAAATCCAGTTTGTTCTGCGTTCTGAGCCATAGCCTGAGCAACCGTAAGCAGTCTTTGTCTTGCTTGCTCATCAATAACATCCTCAACATCAACCTTAACCATCATATCCTCCAACTGAAACTCTGTGGTATTCTTGAAGAACTTTATAGCATCCTTAGAAAGCATTACCTCAGCAGCCTCTTTGCCCTCAGTATCCATAAGCATAATCTTAGACTTATTAAGGATGTACTGAAGTAGGTATGTGTAATAAGTCATAAACCCATCATAGTATGTTGCCATACCTAATTGATTCTGACTAATAGATTGTTGTTGTGAACCGTAACCTACGTAGCTTGTCAATTGACCCATAGATACCTTAGAGGCATTGATGATTTCTTTCATCATCCTCTCCTTCTCTTGAATCAACTGCGTGTACCTAATTACATTCTGGTCAAGTGTCATATCAACAGTCTCAACCATTCTCTGTCCGTCAAGCACATTAGGGTCTTCCCCGTCTGAACCATCTGTAACATGCATGCCATACTTCTTTAAGTTGGCTACAAGCTCCCTTACAGTATCCCCATCACCTAGCTTGTGTCCGTTTATCAAGTAAACCTTACCAAGGTCTTTCCCGATGTTCTGACGAATCTTATACTCGTAAGCATCAACATCGTCCTGTAGCTTCTTCATTCTGTCCACTACGGAACGATTCATGCCCATCATCATATTAGGAATGAATGCACGTATAGGCAACATAGGTCTACTAGGCTCTAAAGAGTCGTAAACAACATTGTAGTCTATACCGTAGTCTGTAATGATAGCATTTCCAATAATAGTTGCTCTATCAATTCTCAAGTAAGAACTTCTCTCAGAATCATTGCCATGAATAGGAGTTACCTCCTTCCCATACTTGCCCTTCTTCATTTTAACTTTCTCTGGAACTTCAGTAATCCAGAATCCAGTTATCACAGCAATCTGTCGGTAATTCTTACCATCAGGACCTCCCCACCAATTAAACCCTACATCAGAGCCGCTAGAGCCGTTGTAGTGATTAAGTAATTCAAAGCCCATACCAGGCTCTGTAATAGACATATCCTTAACTAAGTCTCTTTCCTCATCGGTAAGGTCGTAACGATAGTATATCTCTTCAGGAGACATAAAGTTAACCCATCCAACAAACTCAGCCTTTTCATTGTAGTCTGAGTCGTTAGACATATCTAGGATTAGATTATATGGAGGTATTACCTCTGTGTAAGGTCTTCCGTTAACCTCATCCACATATACTCCACAGTAGCGTCCTATCGCAGCGTCCGTAAACGCCTTCATCATAGTATCCTTTAATCTATTCCTGCTAACTATGTCGTTGATCAAGTCAAGACCATACTCTTCCATTTCATCAATAGGAGACTTCATAACCTTCTCCATAGCCTCATCCATATCAATATTGTTTCCAATACCTTCTGGGAAGAAGCCCATTCCAAACTGCTCAAGAGAATTATTAAAGAACTCAGCCAATTCCTTTTTCATTTTAATTAACTGAACCTGCTCTAGCTTCTTGGATACCTTAGAGGGGTCTAGGCTCTCTACTGATATCTTTGTAGAGTTAATGATCTTTCTGATACCACCACGCATATACTCAAGCATCTCATAAACCTGCTCACCCTTTACGTAAGGGGCTGGGAGTTCTCCACCCTTCTCATCCTCAGTTAGATACGCAAAGTTGAAGTTCTCTTGCGTACCCATAAAGTATCGGTAGTTATTGATGATCTGATCTACAATAGTTGTCTCAGCCCAACGCTTGACACCCTCTCTGCCTTCTCTATTTGTATCGTCAGAATTAGTAGCAATATTGTAATGTGCGGATATGAACCGAACATTCTGAGCATACCAGTTTTCTAAGCTGCCGTACTTCTTTTCAATTTCCTTCTTGTCAAAATAACTATCGGGCTTATCGTAGACTATATCTATACTATGGCTGTTGTCCAGTATCATCTTTCACAAATTGTATTATTGAGTAGGGTAGCTGTAATACCCGACCATCTATGTCTTTTACTATTATCGCATACGTCCTTACCCCTGTATTCAAATCCCCATCGTAACCCATTCCTAGGTAATACCCTGTACTCGTCTGTCCATTCTTTCCCCTCCATTGCACTACTGATCCTGCCCTTCTGGGTGAGTTCTTGTCTGCCATAGCGTTCCTGTACCTTTCTGATTCCCAGGGAGTTCCCCACCCTCAAATATCGGGATTTTTTGCCACTTAGTCACCCTACGTCCTCTTTCGTCAGTTGTGACGTAGCTAACCTCCTTAAATTTAGGCTTTGCAAACTTCTTTTCACTCTTCTTTATCTGGTCCCTATCAAAGAGTTCACAGGACACCAAAGCATCTAAAAGGTCAGTATTACTAACGTGAAAATCAGGTAGTTGGTTGATAATGTCTAGTAGCCAAATCTTATCGCAGTGGTTCCTAAGATACTCAAAGAAGAAGTTATATATAGTATCTCTATTCCATTTATCCTTATGAAATCCCTTTGCTGCCTTTCTGTCAAATGACTTATTCCCTGTAATGATAGGTTGGTTCGCCAAATAAGCCCAAGTTCCAAAAGCCCTGTACTGATCCATAAGAACCCTACCCTCATTTCTTTCCACAAGGTTCTGACAGTCATTGTAGTACCTCTGCAACAACATGGTCTCTTGGTAAATAGTAATAGGGTCGTTTGTTCTCCTTTGATAGTACGCAACGTATTCTTGTGTGCTTGGACGCTTGACTATCGTGGAATGAACCGAACGCTTACCTGTTTTTAATGCCTTCTTTGTGTCTATATCTGAGGTATCAACCATTGGAATAGGGTCAGTACCTGCTCTGTAAGTTTCACTTGGTATTGGGTGTTCAAGTATCGTGAACATTCCCTTGCTATTAGCAACTGCAACAACTCTATCCCCGTTATCTAAAAGGTCGTAAGTATTTACAGGTCTAGGCTCTGCAACGATTCTTTTTTTCTGTTGATTAATCTTTGGCAGAATATCCTCTGGGATTATCCCCACGTTATTCATCTCAAAGATGTCATCAATTACCGTAGGGTAAGACTTTACAAATCCTATGTAGTCTCGCTTGTCATCTGACCTATCAAGGTACTCCCTTCTTTTGATTATCCACTCCTCAGCACCCTTCTTGTCAGACCATCCGTTAGGACAGAAGTTGTAGAAGTTTCCTGTCATCTGACCCTTTTCATCAAACTCAGGCGCACGACTAATTCCCATAGTGCCAGGAATAAAAACTGTACGGACATTCAATGACTCAGCCTCTTTCCACATCATCTCTGCCTCCTTGATGCCAGACTCAGATACAATACCTGCCGACCCTCCAAATACTACTGGTGCAATCTTCTCAAAGTCATCCATCAGACAAGCCTGAATAGACTGCCTTACTTCAGAAGCATAATCATGCAGAAACAACTCATCAATAAAAGCGTGAGCCGCACGTTCCGACTCAAAGTTTGCAGCATCTTTTCTAGAATCACTAGTCTGTCTAGCAAGTACATTGGATAAGTTACCCGTAGGCATACCTGTCTCGTCCTTTACATCAATGGTCATATAACCAGTAAGTCTTTGTGACTTCTTCTCTGGTCTAATCCACTCGTCAAGGTTCTCGTAAGCTACCGCAACCTTCTCGTTGAATAGCTTCTCAGTCTTACTTCTATTGTTTGATGTCAATAAGGATGTGGAGCCTGGTGAGGTAAGGGCTTTCCATAGTGCAACTCCAGCACCAAAGAGTGCGGATAAACCTATACCCCTCCTCTTATAGATGCAGAGGTCTTCCCCCAGCCTGGTAGCCTCATAGTATTCATCTATTACCCATTCATCCACATCCCTCCACCAAGGGTGGATTTTTTCTCCTCTAGGTGTCTTAATCTTAATTTGGGTTATGTAGAAGTAGTGTAGACCTTTAAGCCCCTTGTAACCCTCTACCCATCTTTCTTGTTCCTTTAGCCACCACTTCGCTTCTTCAGCTTTGGTCATTTTGGGCTTTCCTTCCCAAACAAATTTTGGCTTTTTAGGTTTTCCGTTGATTATTATCTCTGGACCCTTCTTTTTTGACATTTATTGTTTTCTTCCAAGAGAACTTTCAATCACCTCTTTTATACGAGTCCAAATATCTGTACCTGTAAGTTCACCAATATTCTCCATGTTTGACTTGAACTCTACGATAGCTATGTAACCTGCTGTTAGTTGTGAAACTGGTAGCCAAGGTATAAACGCTAACTCCATTACTCTACTAATGATGATTGCTAAACCGTAGTATAGCATCTTGCCTACAGTTCTACCCATTGGCTTTGACCTAATCTCCTCGCCTCTAGCTTTTGCTGCCCTTATGCCTGTGAAAAGGTCAGCACACAACAAAACTCCAATTCCAACAATGCTCCACGCAATCGGAGTAAAAAAGAATACAACGTAAGGTATCCCGACACCCAATAGGGTCTTAATATTGAAAGCACTCATCCTCACTTTTCAGGTTCACATAGTCTTACAAAGTTAAGAATTTTTATCTTCAAGGTGGCTCAATGAAATTTTATAATAGCTTTGCTGAAAATAGTGGGTGTTTTTAAAGTCTTTGACCCATGTTACCTGATCGGATAGACGGTAAGAACAACCTCAAAGTAAGTAAGAGTTTATCGCTTCAAGCGGCTACGACAAACCCATGCTCTGACCTACAACCGTCAACATGGTCATGCCATACTCTTCGGAGTTAATACTAGTAGCGCAGCAAGCATTGGCAGGTGTCAAGAAGATGGATAAGCGTAAGTAAGGAATCCGTTAGTTCTTTGCTTCAGCAGCTATAATAGTATTATGGCAGTAAGGGTTGTTATATCTTAAAGTGAAGTAATGAAAGAGAAAGTATTTGAAAAACAAAGTGACAGAACTAGAGAGATAGATACTCTTAATAAGTTCTGTGAAGCAATTGGAGTGACATTCAAGATTCATCAACCAATGTCTCCTGTAGATGCTTCTGTATATAAAGGTGAAAAGAGGGTTTGCTTTGCAGAGGTTAAGACAATGAATAAAGACTTCGCTGAGATTTATGATGTAAGAATATCTCTAAGAAAATTAGCCAACGTGCAGAAGTATTCCTTGGAGGAGGAGAGTAATTGCTGTATAGTTTACAGGTTTAATAATAACCGAATTGGATATTTTTGGTTGTCGGACATTAAGAACTCTAGATGTAGTTGGGGAGGCATGAAGAATCCAAGAAAGGGTTCGCTATACGACAGGGAACTTATGGTATATATTCCAGTAGATACTTTGAGAATGATATAAAAAAGGGGGCTGTCCGAAGACAAACCCCCAAGGAGAAAGGAAGAAACATTTCAAAGATAGTCATTATATTTAGTAAATTCGTAGCATGGGAAACAAACGATTTAGACTATCAAAGGAGGAGCAGGAGATTATCAATGAATATAGGGGAGAGAATGTTAGTGTTAATGGAAACACCGCTTTAGATGTTCATCTAGCTGAGAGAGGCATTGATAAAGATGATGTAGTAAGCGTTAAGCATTGGCAGAGTGCATCAGGAGAACTTAGGTTCTCTGTGGTAACTAAGAGTGGGGGGTTAACCTCTAGTGTGGTTGAAGATACCTTTGAGCCAATACTTGAGGAGCTTAGAGAGTACTCTCCCACATTCACCCCGTTTAAAAGAAAACCATTATATGATCCTCACTGTTTGGTGATAGACCCATCTGATATACACGTAGGTAAGTTGGCTTCCCTGGAAGAAACAGGTCAACCCTATGATATACAGAAGGCAGTCAGCCAAGTAGATGAGGGTCTAGATGGCTTACTATCTAAGGCTTCTGGATTTCCAATTGATAAGATATTCTTCATCATAGGAAACGATGTACTGCATATAGATAGCCCTAAGAGGACTACGACTAGCGGAACTCCACAGGACACTTCAGGAATGTGGAATCAAGCCTTTACTGCCGCAAAGCACATGTATGTTAGAGCTATAGAGAAGATGGTTCCTATGGCGGATGTACACGTAATTTTCAATCCTAGTAATCACGATTATATGAGTGGTTGGATGTTGGCACAAACGCTAGAGGCATACTTTAGACTCAGTAAGAACATAACCTTTGATGTATCCCTAGATCATCGCAAGTACACATCCTACGGGGTTAATCTTATCGGGTCCAATCATGGGGATGGAGCAAAACTTGACAACCTCCCATTAATTATGGCACAAGAGGCTCCAGAGCTTTGGGTTAAATGTCCTATGAGATATATTTACTGCCATCACATACACCACAAGCAGACGCATAAGTTTCTATCAGGTAAAGACTTTACTGGGGTTACAGTTGAGTATTTAAGAACGCCTAGCCCTGCTGACTCCTGGCATCACAGAAATGGTTATATTGGCGCAAAGAAAGCTGTGGAGCTTTTTGTACACAGCAAGACTCAAGGGCAAGTTGCCAGAATAACACATAATCTATGAATAACATGAACCTAGATAAGATAATTGAAGAGATGAAGTTTACTGTGTACCTCTTTGTTTTAGTAGCAGCAGTGCTTTCAATAATAACGCTACTAGGTTACTCAGCCTACAAACTATACCTCTCGCTATGAAGATATCTATAGACCCTAAGAAAAAGAAGATCGTAATACGTTACGGACTGAATGACTCTATGAAGAAGGTTCTTCAGAAGGGAAAGTCTCTGATTGAAGGTCTTCCTGATTATCTTGTGAAGATTCTTCCACATGAAAAGAGTAAGAAAGGTAAAGGAAGTCAAGACGAATAAGTCCTGAGTATTTTCTTACTACAATACCATTAACGCAGTCCTCTGCTTCTTCATGCTCACATACACGTTTCACCATGTTGGCGATAACCCTAGACAGGTCTGCCCTAGAAGGTGTAGTACCACCCCATAGTTCTTTTAGATTCTTATTGGAACGTATTATGGACTTAACAAAATTAAAATCCATTGCTTCTAAGAAAGCTTCTGTTATATTTGTATGCATGAACGCAATATTACAAAAAAAATTCATAGGCATTCCATCTGGGACCGTATTTTCACTAAAGAATCACGACACAGTGGAAGACCTTGAGATATTTCAAACTGAAATAGAGAGAAATAATAAGGGCGAAGAGTTTTGGTTCACCAAGGAGTTTGTTCTTGGTGAGTTTGAAAAAGGATACAAACCTCAGTGCTGGACTGAAGACTTATTCCTAGTATTTTAGAGGTCTCTCAATCCAGTAAGCCGCATTCGGTTCCTCAACAGGAATACCGTCTACAATTCTGTAGACATGCTTATCAACACCCATAAAACCATCAAAGGTTTTTTTACCATCACTAAAAGCAACAGTTTTGTGAGTATCAGGCTTGTGAATCATCAACCTTTTCCAAGGGGAATTAGATGTTTCCATGCGGCTAATATACTGATTATTAATTAATTGAGTATTTTTTCTCTAAGCATTTGAATGATTTCTTCATTCTCTGGGTAGATGTTCATACTCTTCTTGTCACCAAACTCCCACTTCTGATGACACTCTAAGCATAGGATATTGATGTTATTCTTGTCATGCCTAAACGCTGGGTTAGAACCCTTACTGAGTATGTGTGAGAACATATATCGTTCCCACTTATCTCCTAAATCTTTGTGACACTCCTCGCAGTAATGGAACCTCTCACCCCATATCTCCTTATAGAAGTTGGTGTCTAGGTCAATCTTAGCTTTTACGTTCTTTGAAGGACCAGGCTTCTTGTAGCTTTTAGCAGCGCAGGGCTTGCATCTCCCCTTACTGAAGATGTAGTCGGTCTTGCCGCACTCTTTGCAGACTTTCTTTTTTCTTGGTATCATATCAAAAAAACAAGGCTCCCACTAAATGCAGAAGCCTTGCCAAACCAAAACAAACATGAATACTAAAAAACAATCACTACAAATATACAAATTAATACGAATCCTTAATATCGTAGTTCTTATATCTTATTGCATTTATTCTAGAGTTCATTTTTTCAATGAACCTTTCCCTAGCCACATTCGGATCCTTATCAAGACCAACGTAAATATAAGTGCTGTTATCAATTCTAACCTTTTGTAGTTTACGAAGGTCTGGTGAAGTTCTTTTAGCCACCTCAATAGCCTTGCTGTGTCTTTCTTTAATCTCATCACTTCTTACAGCTCCTTCTTTTTTAAACTTCTTTTTTTCCTTACTCATTGATTTTTAATTTAATGGTTGCAATGTAAGAATCTTTTTTTAAATTCGGCATCATGTTAATTAGAAACGCAAAGATAACAGAAGGTTATGAGATAGAAGCTCTAGTGAAACTTTGTGCAGAAGATTCTGAGGGTATGATGATTACCCCAGAGGAAACGGTTGGGGCAATTTCTAGTGCTGTGATTAACAAGAACTCTAGGGTTATGGTTGCGATACATGACACAAAAATCATTGGTGCTATAATTGGAAATCTTGGAATAACTAATTCCTCTGCTCACAATATGGAGGTAGCCATGTGTATTCACCCAGAATTTAGAGGGAAAAAAGTTGGATTTACTTTAGCTCAGATTTTTGTTAATGAGTTTTCGTATTTAAACATATATGTGAATATCTCTGAGTCCAATACTATTGTGTTAGGGCTACTAGAAGGATTAAACTTCAAAGAGGCTGGTAGACTGCCTAAGTATATTAAAGAAAAATCAGGTTACAAAGACAAAATAATACTATTCTACTATGGATGAGAAAACACTAAGAGATGAGATTGCAATGAGTTTGGAATCTCCAGCTATTCCAATGCCTAAAGACCCAGAAGGAATGAGGTCTGTTTGTGAAAAGCTAGGTATTGAGGTGGATTTCAATGACACCCTAAAGTCTATAGAGCTTGGATTGAAGTACCAGGCAGTAATGCGTTACCGTTACGCTGATATAATGCTAGAAGAAAGAAGCAATGCAACTAGAGGAACTGGAGAGGAGGCTTAAAGCCTGTAGTCATATTGGCAAATCTATTAAGTTAGACAAAGCCACTACAGTTATTGATGTTCCTGAGTTCATAGATAACCATCTTGGTTTCGCAGAGACCTATGAGCCTATGGACCCAAACAATCCATACAAGGGAAGGCTAATAAAGTTACTTTCCCTTCTTGAGGGAGAATCTTTTGGGGTCTAACTCCTGACACTTAGAGATTATTAGGTCACAAAGCCTTTTATTCCTAGCCTTCTCCTCTACGCTTGTTCCCTTACCCATACTTGCTTGTATGGCTGCGTTGATCTCAAGCAATAAATCAGAGACCTTACGTACAGATATAGACTCTTCATGTGTATCTAAAGCTCTCCGAAGATACTTAGACATATCTAAGCACTCCTCATAGGCTTCTTTTAGCCAATCAGCGTGGTTGTAGTCCACTCTATCAATAGTTACTCCATACTCCTTGTAACCTTTCTCGTCTGATGACGCTAGATCATACATGATCCTCTGTGTTGCCTCGCTCGCATTGCTCATGTCTCAAAGATAAGCGTTATCTTTGTTGTATGGCTTCTAAATCAAAAAAATACTACGACAAAAATCCAAAGGCTAAAGCCAGGAAGAAGAAGTACGACAAGGAGTATCAATCTAGAAAAAGACAGAAGCTAAATAGAGCGTCTAGGAACGCTGCTAGAAACCAAGCCGAAAAAGAAGGTAGGGTTAGTAAGGGTGATGGTAAAGATATTGACCACAAGAACGGAAACCCTAGAGACAATAGAAAGTCTAATCTAAGGGTTATGGATAGGTCCAAGAACAGAGCCAAGGACAGGCCCAGAAAGAAGAAGAAGTCTAAGAAGAAGTCTTAGCTAAGTAATCTTTAATAGCCTTAACGGCACTATTTCCTTTTCCGTATGTAGTTCTTTCTGGTTTAGAAAAGAAGTCTGCTGAACCCGTCCTATCAAAAGCATACCACAAACCATCATGGTGATTGTAGGTTGTAAGTACTCCGTAGTATTTTTCACTCATCTTGTAACGCTTTTAATCCAATCAAAGGCTGGGGTAACCATCCCTGCATATATTATTGCAATGGCATCAGCCATGTGTTCTTGTTTGGCAAGTGGAAAGTCATTCCTAAGTGTCCAAGGAGCTTCAGGATGTTTCTCAAATGCCCAGGCTATCATCTCATGCTTACTGGCAGTCTTAGTTCCTACAGTCGCTTTCTTAACTTCAGTAGGCGTAACCTCAATGGCTCTTGGTGTTAGTGTAGCAATCATGTAGCAGCTAACCCCGTAGTTCTTCATCCCACTAGCACTTTGACTACCGCTAGGTGTCTCTACAAAGATAATCTCTGGAGAGTGTTTCTCTAAGAACTTATTTACGTGCCTATGTAGGACATCACAACGATGTATCAGGTCACTACTAGCACGTACTTGCTTTAGCTTACTCTTCTCAGTCTCAATGGTTACAGAATCAATAACCTTAACAACCCCATCGGTGAGTTCTGAGTAAACTAAGGCGGTATTCCTAAGACTAGGATCTATGGATACTATCTTCATAAAGATATCTTTAAAGTTCCTTTCTCATCAACCTTATACTCAAGGTCAGGATTCTCTATAAGCTGCTTCATAAAGAACACCATACGGCAATTAATAGCCCCCTCTCTCTGTAGAGTATTTAGGAACTCTTTGTGAGTATCCCCCTCTGGAGGGAAGGTAGCCCTAGCTTTCTTTATCGTCCTGTGTATCTGTTCCATCTTCCTTTCCTAAAACCTTAGTGTCCAATACATCTTCTATCGCATCGTGACATTCCTCTATGATGGCAACAAGACCCATCCCAAAGTCCTCACTACTATATGCAGAGTCCAACAACTTGTCTACCTCTTGTATAAAAGACTTCCCACGATTCTTAACCTGATGCTTGTAGAAGCTACTCCCCTCAAGTTCAGCAATACAGTCTACAAATGCCTGGGCAAACACAAGTGCCTTGAATGCTATGTCTTGATCTTTATCCATTTTAAGTTTCAGGTGTTAAGAATTACGGGGGTTATAGTTTTCAGATACTACTCTAAGCTATTGATATTAAAGGCTTTAGCCTTTTTTGTTATTTTAAGTTTCCGATTACCTAAACCTATTAAGCACTGTAACAGCACCTGCAATGGCAAATACGCTAGGTATCCAACCAAGTACTCCTCCACCGTAGAAGAAGCTAAAGGTAAAGTAAAATATAGTCCCCCATACACTGCTCATACACAGTGGGCAAAGGATTACTGGCTTTAACCACCTGTCCAGCCTAAGTGTATCAGAAGACCACCTATCTACTATAGAGTGTAAAGACCTCCCTGTAAGATGTCCTACTAGAGCATCCACTACATTATGCAATCCAATAATACTCAACGCTGATAATACTACTACTTCCATTTCTTTATTATTTAAGTTCCTTTTCTATTCCCTGAATTAGCCCCATGTATTCCAGTAGGAGACATAACCACCTTCTTACAGTCACTACTACAGTGTACTATCCTGGGAGTCTCATTCATACCATGCTTAACATCAAAGTCAGCACCACAGTCTTTACATCTATAAGTATAAGTCATCCTTAACTACCGCAAGATAAACAATCTTCGTTATCATCCAACTGTGGATTCTCAACTATCTCATCCCTTATAACGCTATCGTCCATCATGCCTTATTTAAAATACTCTTACTAAACACCATAGGACTTCCATCAGGATGATTATACACGTAGAAGACACTCATAGCCTCCTCTATCCTTAAATTCTCATTGTAGAAGCTCTTATAGTTCTTCTGAACGTATGCCTTTACCTTTTCGTGTGTCTCGTTTGTTTCCATTCGGTAAATATAATATTTGATAGTGATACTACAGCATGAGTGTTAAATTTTAAGAAATAAGTTGTGTACATGGGGGTATCTTATAAAGCCTATTGAAAAAAAAATTCTGAAATTAAACTACCCCCCAGGTCTTGGAGGGGGGGGGTTGTATTTTGTTATCAATTCACGCGAAACCTAATATTTGCGCGGTTTTGCTTTGGTTTATGGCCTTGGCGTTGGTGGCGGTGGCGGTGGCGGTGTAATAAGACAAGAACGCTCATTTAAGTGACGTTATTTGCGCCCGATTTGAACATAAAAAAAGCCCTTCAACAGATCAAATTTAATACTCAAAAAAGCCTATTAAACAGCCCATAAATATCAATCGGAAACTTAAATTTAAAACTCCAATTTTAGCCGTTGAAACTTTGTTACATCACAATTTTAGCGATCATCAAAAATATTTTCAAATATATTTTTACTAGTGTTTATGCGGCATCTAGAGCGTGTAATCTTTGTTAGATATAAATCTAATTTGCGTAGTGTTTTGTATTGTATTATTTTGGCCGAGAATTTAAACCAAAACACTAAAAACATATTACCATGAAAAAAAGTACAAAATTAACCGCAAAGCAAAAAGCCGCAAAGAAAGCCGCGTACAAGGCCGTAATCGTTAAGAAAGCAGACCAGGTGAAATGTTCACTAGGTTACGCTAAGTTACTAGTCACCATTGAAACGCTAGAAAACAAGGCTGATAAAACGCAGCATGAATTTGCCAGACTAGCTAACGCAAGGCTGAAAGTTGAAAGCAAAACGATAAGCAAAGTTTTCAAGACGTTAAAGGATGCGTATAAGGCCGACATAAATGCAAGTGATAACGCTAAGTTATTGCGTGCTGATATTATCGGAATACTAGGCCGTTCTAAATTTCCTGATTTTAACGCGTTTGTTGAACCCGTAAAAGGACTAGATAAAAAGTATAGCGTTTGGAAAGGGCTGATGATGTTGAAGCCTTTCAACAAGGCCGCAAAGCAAAAGACACGCGCAAAGCGTCAAGATGCAAAGCTAGCCAAGGCCGCGTAAAATTGCCTTTCATATAGCCTTTTTTAGCCCGTTAGATGCGTCTAACGGGCTTTGAAGGTGCAAAGTAGTCGTTCTTTTTTTTATTGGCCTTTAACGTCCTTATTTGGATCACTTTAGTGGGTATTAATTGCCTGCTTTAGATTAGTGTTAACGCGTGTATATTACACGCTAAGGATTCAAATTTGATAAGGTCAACCGCTCTTTGAAATATTTTTAATCTACTTACTTTCAGTAATGAAACGCGCAAATTATTTGCGTTAGTTGTGTTAAGTCCTTTCAAGTTGATAAGGTACGCGTAATTAATAAGTAGATT
>Ga0208299_1001723_pt1 | contig 15758 bp, 20 predicted proteins | sample 15_taG_FD_184089 | JGI IMG/M metagenome (GOLD analysis project Ga0208299, IMG submission 184089) | Marine viral communities from the Subarctic Pacific Ocean - 15_ETSP_OMZ_AT15312 metaG (SPAdes) (version 2) | ecosystem: Environmental > Aquatic > Marine > Oceanic | place: Pacific Ocean | collected...
ATCGATGTCCAAGTCCGGCGCACAATCCCCCCTCAAGGCAGGGATACAGCTTACCGATCCGCACGACCCCCTCGCACTATCCAGCTCGCCAGTCCGTAACAACGGGTCCCCGCTGTAACACTCAGCGTGTTACGCTGCGCACAGCAGAGGAGAGAACATGACCCGCACCGTCGCATACCTCAGAGTCAGCACCGACAAGCAAGCCGACCACGGGGTCTCCCTCGACGCGCAGCGGGCCAAGGCTGAGGCATACGCCAGCCTGTATGACCTCGACCTCGTGTCCGTCCTGGTCGATGCAGGCGCCTCTGCCAAGACCCTGGCGCGCCCGAAGTTGCAGCACGCACTCGCGATGCTCGACAGCGGCGAGGCCGATGCCCTCCTGGTGGTCAAGCTCGATCGCCTCACCCGCTCCGTCGTTGACCTCGGCGCCCTCGTGGACCGCTACTTCGCCAAGCAGGACGGCCCTGCCCTCCTCTCGGTGTCGGAGCAGATCGACACGCGCAGCGCCGCCGGGCGCCTCGTGCTCAACGTGTTGGCGTCGGTGTCGCAGTGGGAGCGTGAGGCGACCGGCGAGCGCACCGCCGCCGCCATGGCCCACAAGAAGAACCAGGGTGAGTACACCGGAGGCCGCGTGCCGTATGGCTGGTGCGTTGCCGCCGACGGAGTACGCCTCATCCCCAGCGCCGCTGAGCAGGCAGTCATTCGCGAGGCGCGTGAACTCCGGTCCGCTGGCCTCTCCCTTCGCGCGGTCGCGGCTGAGTTGGAGTCCGCGGGCTTCCTGAGCCGCCGAGGTGGCTCGTGGGCTCCTACGCAGATCAGCCGCCTCATCAAGACGGCGGACGCGGCATGACGGATGAGCCCGTCGACCTCGCCCGCGTAGCGGCCTCCCGAGCGCGCCTCGCAGCGATTCGCGCCGAACACCCCGAAGCGACCCACCCCGAGCGAAGACAGCGCCTCGGCGCGGACCTGAACACCCTGCTGAATGACGAGGACCCACCCATGTTGAACGATGAGACCGTGAACCTTCGAGTGCCCAGCGGCACAAAGGCGAGGGCGGCTGCGCTATGCCCCAACGTCGAGGAGTCCGAGGCATTCCAAGCCGCGGTTGAGGCGGCAGCGGCGATTGGCGCGCGACCTCCGCGTGCCTCGACGTCGCTGGTACTCCGCATGGCACTCCTGCGTGGTCTGGACGCAATGGAGCAGGAAGGGGAGGACCAGTGACTCGCGGGCCGCGGCGGGCCAGCTACAGCCGCAAGCAGAACGGCCGGTGGTGCGTGCGGTGGCGCTCCCCTTTCACGGGCAGCCAACGGCAGCACTCATGCCCCGACGTAGCCACCGCCCGGCGCGTCTGCCGCGAGGTCGAGGATGCTCTGTGTCGCGGCGAGGACTGGTCCGCCTCGCGAGGCAAGGCCGGTCACGTCGCGCTGCTGCTGGCCGAGTACATCAACGACCTGGAGCGCACCCGTACACCCAACACGATCACGCGCCTGGAGTCCTTCGCCGAGGATCTGGTCCGATGGGCCAAACAGCGAGACCGAAAGAGGGGGCCCCTCCCCCTTGAGCTACTGACGGCGGAACTGGTAACCGACTACGACCGCGCCCTTCTCAACCGTGGAAACGCCGTGCGCACTCGCCGCGCCAAGGTCGGGTTCATCCTCAACGCGTGGCGGTGGGGACTCGGCCGGGAGGCGTTCGGCGATCGGCTGGGTCCAGTGCCAACGATCGAGATGCCCGACCCCGTGGACGCTGCCCCCAAGGCGCCGACCTGGGCGCTCTGCGACACGGCGATCGACGCGATGCAGCGCCGCCGCAATCAGGAGCCATTCGTCCGCCGCGTCGCGATGGCTTGCCGGTTCCTCGGCCTGCGACCTGTCCAGGCGGCGCACCTTCGCCGGGACCACATCGACACCTCAGCACGCACCCTCACGATTACCCATGATCTGCCGGGCACGAAGACACCCCAGGAGCGAAGGGGTCGCACCGTGCCCTACGCGCCTGCGTTCCACTCGATTGCCCTGCGATGGCTCGCTGCCAGCGACGACCACTACCTTCTACCCGGGTCACCGGCACGGGCGTTCGACCAGGGCGCCGCAAGGCGAGCGTGGGCGCGCGCAGGAGTCAGCCCCGAGCTGTGGCAGGGGCAGCCCCTCAAGGCGTTCCGCAAAGCGTTCGAGACCGAGCTGATAGCTGCGGGCGCTGACTACCTCGCGGTGGAGCGCCTCGTCGGGCACGCGATCCCGGGGGCAGGCGCGTCATACGTCGACTCGCGGGCGTTCCTGGAGCAGACAACAGCTGCCGTGAAACTCATCCCGGAGTTCGGGAAGGCAGGCGGCACGGTGGTTCCTCTGAGGCGATCCCGCGTGCGCTGACTGCGTGGGGGTGTGCGCGTAGTGTGCGCGCCCCGAAACCGTGCGCACGCAAACCGGCGAGACGTCCCCTTATCGCAGCTCGATGATCCCGTTTTCCAGGAAGAAGTGGGGACCTGTCGAACGGTTCGGCCTTCGTCTAGCGACTCGGTGACACGTCGTCTCTTTCGTCCCGGCAATCCGATCGGCCCGAAGCAGCCCCGGGGGGCCTGTCGATCTCGGAAGTGTGCGCGTAGTGTGCGCGGTGCTAGGGGCGCTGCGGTCGCTGTGCGTGGAGGAGACAGGGAGCACCCTCCTCTTCGGTGAAGGCATCCCACCCCCCGTCGGGCGCCTCCCCCATGGCAGACCAACGCCCTTTCCACCCCGCCGCGACGAGCCGGATCTCGTAGTGCCCGACGGCCTGCCATGACTCGCCATCCCTTGGTGCCGCGGACCCGCGCTCCCCTGGCATTGGGGACTGCATTGCAAGCATCTCACCCGCTTCCAGCCGCTGCAGTTGCTTGTGGATACGCTCCCCATCAACACGTCTCCTGACGTGGATGACCTCCGGCTCTGCTCTTCTGCGGTTTCGGGCAAGGAACGCCCCGAGGCACTCTTCGGGTGTCAGCCACATTGCGGGCTGAACCGCTCGGTCGGTCACCACGTCGAGTATCAACGCTGGCCCCAAGCCGGGCCGATCTCGACCGGACAGGATGTCGCTCACGGCCGAAGGGCTGGAGTAGCCGAGCATCGTGCAGAGGCTGCGCGCGCTGCAACCGGAGTCCCGTAGCCACGCCCGGAGCGCGAGCACCCCGGTAAGCGTCTGGTACTTGATGGGCTTCTTCGCCACTGCCTTGCCCACTCCAACATTGGGATCGCTGGACGCCTCGCTGATCGGAATCCCGATCGCGACAATGGCGTCGTAGCACGGAACATCGAGACCTGGACGCGCACCATGCGTCAGCAAGGAGTCTCGATGAGCACCCAAGAGCAGACAGGCTGGGTTCGGCAAACCGTTATTGCGACCCACCTGGGAGTGAGTCCACGCACTCTCAGGCGATTGATGGACCGGACGCCAGAAGGCACGGACCGACCCTGGGTCAACGTGTCCAGCGGACCACAGCCGCGCTACCGCTGGCAGTCGACGGCCGCAGCCCAGCGTTGGTACTTGGCCACCTGCCGCAGCATCAATCCGGTGGCGTCATGAGCGGCTCCATCGACGCCGATCGTCTTGCCCTCGGCGACGCGGCGCTCCTCTCGGTGTCCCGCGCCGCGGAGCTGCTACCAGGACGGGACTCGAAGAACCGCAAGCTGATCGAGGACGCGGGCCTTGTTCGCCGACTCGGCGCCGGCGGCGTCCGATGCGTACGGTGGGGGGACTGTCAGCAAATCGCCACGCTCGAACGCCAGCCCGAACCCGAATCGGTCAAGACGCTACGCAGACGCAAGAAGCGGCGCACCGGCCGGAGGAAGGCATGACCCGGCGGGCTGCAGAACGGGTCCTGGACCGCTCATCCGACGCCTACCGCGCTGCCTGTCGGTCCGCGGGCCTGGACCTTGCCGCGGGCGTGCTGGACCCCGGCAGTGGAGCGCGACACTCAGTCTGGACCGGCGACGCTTGGCGCGCCCTGCTGCTGGTCGCCTGGGGAGGCGGTGACGTTGAGTCAGTCGCGCTCGACCTGGGCCGTCGATTGCGGCGAGTGAGCGAGGCGAAGAACTCCGCTCGCAAGGCGCGCGCTGCGACTGACCCTCCGGCCCTACCGCACGACGCATTCCGGCGGTTCTTGGAAGGGCAGGCCGTTCCTCTCCGACGCTCGCAAGCGGCGCCCACTAGGCCAGCGCCGGCTGAGGAGTATGTGCGTCCGCCCTGGCGTGAGGTTGCGAACCTCCTGCGGCGCTGCGTACCGGTTACGAGATCGCGCGAGGTTGCCGGGTGGTTGTCCAAACGCGGCCTGCCCCCCCTGCTGGTAAGCCAGCAGCTCTGTGCGTATGCCCTACCTCACGATCTAGGCGACACGCCCTGCTGGGCGGCCTCGCGGCGGGGTCCATGGGCGCGGACCGGGTTTCGGCTCCTGCTCCCGCTCTACGACTGCGACGGGCACCCGCGGTCCGTGATCTCTCGGTCCGTCCGCGGTGGGAAGGTGAAGGCGCTTCCGCCCACGGGATCACGCCGCAAAGCCCTGGTACTGGCGAACCACGCCGCCGTCGATGCGCTGGGATCGCGCGACCGTCCGCACCCGGTGATCGTGGTGGAGGGTGAGCCGGACTTCTTGACGATCGCCGCGGCACTCCACGACTGGCCCGTGCTCGGCGTCGCACAAGGTTCGTGGACGGGGGCGTTTGCCGCGCGGTTCCCGCTCGCGGACTCCTGGCACATAGCGACGGATGACGACCAGGACGGCGACAAGTACGCCGCAACGATCCGGCGGACGCTGCCGGCCGACGCCGATGTCTACCGGCTTCGAGTGTCGCAGCTCTACGCCGTCCGCAAGCTGTCACCGCCGCCCAAGGCGGACTGGAATGACGCGCTTCGGGCCGGACTGTTCGATGTCACCGACACCGATTCGGTGGACACGGCACTCGACGCGGCGGCGTCGCCGTTTCCTCGCCCGAACGGGGGCCGATAATGGACCTCGACACAGTACCCCCGCCCGAGGATCACGAAGGACGCGAGGCGGACGCGAGGCAGCAAGAGGCCCTCGTGGGCGACAACGGAGACGACCAGTCGCGGGTGTTCAAACGTGGCGACGACGTTGAGCTAGGCCATGACCTCGCGGAGCTTCTTGGGGGACGCAGCCTTGCAGTCGCCGATCAAGGGGGCGTGTACACCGCGACGTCCGGTCCTGCGTGGGAGCTACTACCCCGAGAGCGGCTGGAGCGGAGGGCGCAAGACTATGCGGGAAGGCTCAAGGCTGGCCCAGAAAACGACCTCCGCATCTACCTCTCCTCGGCGAAGGTGACCGGGATAGTCAAGCAGGCCAGCATCTTCCTCGCGCGCCCCGGCTTCTTCGCGGAAGCCCCTCATGGGGCGGCATTCGCCGGCGAGTTCGCCAGGGTGGCCGACGGCAAAGTGGTTCGTGAACCACTGGCGCCCGCGCACCGTGTCCGAGCAAGCGAAGCGACACCGTGGGCTCTTCCCGAGCACCCCCGCGCCGAAGTCTCTCTTCGCTTCCTCCGTGAGACGTGGGCCGGGTGCCCCGATGTCGAAGAGCGGATCGAGTACCTCCTTCAATGGCTGGGCGTCGCCCTGGTCGGACTCGCGACGAACTACAAGGCATCACCCTTGCTGGTTGGAGCGAAGGACACTGGCAAGAGCCGGGTCCTCGACTTGATCTCTGCCTGCTTCCCGGCAGGCAGCAGGCGCAGCGTTGCCCTGCAATCGATGTCGAGCGAGTACCACAGGGCCTACCTCGTGGGCGCCCGGCTCAACGTTGTGGCCGAGCTGCCTCGCCGCGAGGTGATGGACGGTGAGGCTGCCAAGGCCATCTTGTCGGGCGATCCGGTTTCGGCGCGGCACCCACACGGGAGGGTGTTCGCGCTCGAGAGTCGATGCGGACATCTCACCGCCTGCAACGAGCTGCCGCCGTCCCCGGACCCGGCACTGATGAGGAGGTACGTCTTGCTGGATTGCAGGAACGTTGTGCCCAGTGATCGGCAGGACCGGGATCTCAAGCGCCGCCTGATCGAGGACGCGCCCGCATTTGCCGCGCTGGCTCTTGCCACCGTAGAAGCGACTCTCAAGCGGGGCCACATCTTGACGCCGCAGAGTAGCCACCTGCTCGCGCAGCAGTGGGCGACGGACTCTGATCCCGTCCGGCAGTGGGCCGAGGAGTGCCTCACGGTCTGCGAGGAAGGGCGACAGAAGAGCAGCGTGCTCTACCAGCAGTATCGAGGTTGGGCCCAGGAGAACGGCCACAGCCGTCCGTTGAGCAACAAGCGGTGGTCACAGCGACTGGAGCGCCTTGGCTTCCTGAAGTTCCCCAGCGACGGTGTCCGTTGGCGCGTTCGCGTGATCAGCCCCGCGGAAGCCGAGGGGCGCGAGCGGTGGCTCGGGCACGGCTGATCTGGAAGGGTGAGGAAGGCTTGTGGAAGGTTCAGAACGCTGCAAGTGGCTGGAACAACTGAGGATGGAAGGATGGAAGGGTAGATCGATGAAACTTCCCTACGTGCGCCCGCGTCCCGGCCTACGCCAGCAAGATGCCGGAGAACCCTTCCACCCTTCCAAGTGGCCTGATTCCGAGGGCATAGACGATCGCGTTCCTTCCACGATCGTTCCAGATCCCGACATTCCTTCCACTGCTCGCCCGCGCGCTTTCGCGGGGTCCCTCAGCCGCCCCCGGATCGTCCGCTCCCCGCCGACCGATCAACGGCGCCAGCGGAATCCGTGTGACGTCACAGCGGCCTTCTCGGGCCCCCTGGCGGGCGGACCACGTCCGAGAACGGTGGCAGGGCCCGGGCGCGCGGCGTCATGGGGTCTGGGCGGATTGACAGTGGAACGTGGGAATCGTGACCCGGACTGGCCGTCGCCGCCGTCTCCTGGACATGCGCCACGAGCTGCACGACACCCGCAAGTACCTACGTCACCTATCGCGAATGACCGATGCGCCGATCCTGCGCGCCCAGCTCGAGGCGGCTTCCGAGCACTGGCACGAGCTGCCGGCCGAAGAACGGACCGTGCTGGCTGCCGGTGCGTTTTCGGCGGAGTTGGCACCGAATCTCAGAGCACGCCGGCCGGTGGAGCCGGGGCAGTGATGGACCAGCACGGCCACGGCCGCCGAAGGTCAGCCCCCGGTAACCGTCGCCCGGAGCCCCGCGATCACTCCGCTGAATGCCACGGCCGCGAACGAAAGCAGCATGGACAGAAGCAGGAGGGCTGGGATTGCGGCAATTGCCCACTTGATCATGAACCCGACCATCGTGGAGAACTTCATATCGAAGTCCACGACGGTCACTCGTTGGATCTCTGGACGCTTCGTGTCGGTGCCTTCCATGCTTCCCCCTATCGAGCCGACCTAGCAGTCAGGCTCAGTACTCCACCCTACCACTGGCACGAGCTGCCGGCCGAAGAACGGACCGTGCTGGCTGCCGCTGCGTTTGCGGCGGAGTTGGCACCGATCTTCAAAGGCCGGCGAGCGGTGCCGCGTGGGCAGTAGAATCGAGGACGTGGATCTGCACGCACACATTGCCGCCAACCTCGCGTTCCTCGCTCGTTGTCATCGGCTCCTGGAACGGTTGGAGTTCAACCGGCAGGACGATCCACGCCCGCCCCGAGACAGCCGCCCCCGGTGCGGCGCGCGTACCCGAGCCGGCCCGCCGTGTGTGGCGCCGGTGGTCTGGCAGAAGGGCTGCGGTCCCCGGACGCGTTGCCGTCTGCATGGGGGACTCTCGACGGGCCCCAGGACCGCGGAAGGCAAGGCGAGGATCGCGGAGTCGAACCGGCGCCGTCGCCGGGGGCAATCACCGCCTCTCGAGTGACAATGAACCGTCATCGCCGCACCGATGAGATTCAAGGGCCGCAAGCTCAAGGTGGACCCAGGCGCGTTCAAACTCGGTGCCTGCTGCACCCAGGCTGACGGCACCCCCGGTTCCGAGGGCAGACCCGGTGATCGCGAGGCCGAGAGGAACATCGGTCGTGTCACCCGTCGAGGCCAGCGCGAGGGCGATACCGCTCAGCACTCCGCCAGTGATCGCCAGCGCCGCGCCCGCACCGGCTGCGGCTCCACCTTTGCGGAGACGAGTCGCGGCGCGCCGTCTCTGCGAGTCCGCCCCCGAGCAGTCCGCGCTATCTGCTCCGGGCCGGTATTCGCTCCTCAAGTTGAAGTCGACGCCAAGGCGACCCTTGGGCGCATCATCGGCCGGCGTCGTTGCCGGCTTGGGGCCGATGGCTACCCCATAGCAATCCAAGCGCCTCAAGTCCGACTCCTCCGAAAGGCACTCGGCAAGGCCGCTTCCGGGCTCCGCGGTTTCGTCGTCGCCGAGACTGGCGGCCTCCTTGTCCAGGCACGCGAGGCGCCGCTCGGAGGTGTCGAGGTCAAGGCAGGCGGCTGGACTCGACTCATCGGCGGAAGCAGTGGACGCGGCCACCAGCGAGAGCAGGATCAAGGCGACAGCGCGCACGGCTACTCCTCCAGGTGTGCGCGCACGGCGCTTAGATCGCGAAGGTTGAGGAGCTTGCCCTCGGTCGCGTCGAACACGACCTGCGCGCCGACCGACCACTTCGAAGCGATGGATCGGTCGGCGGCGGCAACAGCGAACACTTGTCCCGATGCGAGCGTGACGTACCCACCATCAAACCCGATTTCCGAAATCTCGGGAACGCCAGGACCAGGGCGGTTTTCGGACGCGGGGCCGACCCTCTCAGCCTGCGATGCTGCCGCCTCTCCTGGGTCCTTTCCGAGCGCAGAAGCGCTAACGGCCTCCATGCGTGTCCGGTTCAACAGCAGAGTCTCAGAGAACACAATCCGCTCTCCCCGCAGCCACCTACTGATGACCTCGGCGTCCTGCGAATGGACGGCGTATCGCCGGCCGTCCTCAAGGGTGATCGTCAACCCCTTGATGGTCTCCAACGCGCCTGGACGAGAGCCCGGCCTATCGTCGTAGGCTGACTCGTTCTGGTGAAGGCAACGGTAGGAGTCGTCTTCGGTGAGATCCTTCTGGACGGCGGAAAGCGTCAGCGACACTCCGCCACCGATGGTGAACCCGGCGCCGATTCCTCCTGCCACGGTGCCGCCGATCACGAGTCCGATTGCGGCCGGGGCGTCTCGCGAAAGGTCCCCGGATGCCGCGGAGTCGACTGCCAACTGACTGCCCCCTCCGACCAGCAGTCCCGCTGCCACGAGCGACGCGATGCCGACCCCCAGGGCGGGCCCGCCGCGGGTGCGAAACCGCTCCTCCTTGTCCCGGTGGATCTGAGCTTCAACGCAGGCGTCGTCCTGCGCAACGGCGGGCGCGGCGAGAGTCACCAGCCACCACGAGACCACTGCAATCGATGTCCAAGTCCGGCGCACAATCCCCCCTCAAGGCAGGGATACAGCTTACCGATCCGCACGACCCCCTCGCACTATCCAGCTCGCCAGTCCGTAACAACGGGTCCCCGCTGTAACACTCAACGTGTTACGCTGTGTACAGACAAGGGGAAAGAACATGACTCGCACCGTCGCCTACCTCCGAGTTTCCACCGACAAGCAGGCCGATCACGGCGTGTCGCTCGACGCGCAGCGAGCCAAGGCCGAGGCATACGCCAGCCTGTACGACCTCGACCTCGTGGCCGTCTTGGTGGACGCAGGCGCCTCCGCGAAGACCCTGGCTCGCCCGATGCTGCAGCAAGCCCTCGGCATGCTCGACGCTGGCGAGGCCGATGCGCTCCTGGTGGTGAAGCTGGACCGCCTCACCCGCTCGGTCGTTGACCTCGGCTCGCTGGTCGACCGCTTCTTCGCGAAGCATGACGGACCCGCCCTTCTCTCGGTCTCGGAGCAGATCGACACGCGCAGTGCGGCCGGTCGGCTCGTGCTCAATGTCCTGGCCTCGGTCTCGCAGTGGGAGCGGGAGGCGACCGGCGAGCGCACTGCGGCGGCGATGGCGCACAAGAAGAGCCAGGGTGAGTACACCGGCGGTCGCGTCCCGTACGGCTGGCGCGTCTGCGCGGACGGTGTGCGCCTCGTTCCCTGCGAGCCCGAGCAGGCTGTCATCCGCGAGGCCCGAGAACTGCGGGCGGCTGGCCTCTCGCTGCGCGCCGTTGCCACCGCCCTTGCGGCGGCCGGGTGCCTGCCCCGCCGCGGTGGCTCCTGGGCCCCCACGCAGATCAGCCGACTCATCAAGAACGCGGAGGTCGCATGACCGATGAACCAGTCGACATGGCCCGAGTCAGGGCCTCAAAAAGGCGCCTCGCCGCGCTTGTACACAAGCACCCGGACCTGACCGAGCAGGAGCAGAGAGAGCGCCTCTCGGCCGATCTGATCACCCTTCTGGAAACCGAGGAAGTACCCATGTTGAACGATGAGACTGTGAACCTCCGAGTGCCCAGCGGAACCAAAGCGAGGGCGGCTGCCCTATGCGCCAACGTCGAGGAATCCGAGGCATTCCAGGCGGCGGTCAAAGCAGCGGCGGCGATCGGCGCCCGACCTCCGCGTGCGTCGACGTCGCTCGCGCTCCGTATGGCACTCCTGCGCGGGCTGGACGCGATGGAGCGGGAAGGAGCGGACCAGTGACTCGCGGGCCGCGGAAGCCAGCAGCCTTCTCCGTCGGGAGGGTGCGTGTAAGGGCGCACCGCCCGCCCCTCGCCAGTGACCCGCACCGCTGGTCCTGGCAGGCTTTCGAAGGGAGGAGCGGGCACGTCTGGTCCGGCAGAGGAACGCGCGATGAAGCGGAGGCCGCTGTGCTTGCGGTGCTGGTCGGCCGCCGTGGTGGCGATGACGTGCGCCTCGACCAAGACTGCATCGCTCAGACCGTGGCCGACGTCCTGGCGTACTACCTCGGGGACTGTCAGGAACGGGTCGAGGCGGGCCAGCTCAAGTCGAGCACCCTCCTGAACTACAAGTCGCAGCGTGCGCGCATTCGCGCTGGACTCGGGAAGATCCTCGTGGTCAGGCTGACAGCCCGCGATCTTGAGCGGTGGACTAGGACACGGCTTCGTCAGGGCGATGCCCCGCTTACTGTTCGGACTGATCTGGGGACGTTGCGAGCGGCGTGCTCGTGGGCCGGATCGGTGGGGGTCTGCGAACCCGTCGACCTCAACTGGCCACGCATCGAAGGCCGGCGTGTCCGCCCAAAGCCGACGCCGACTCGCGAGCAGGTGCGGTCTGTGTGGGCTGAGCTGGCGCGGTGGCCTTCGGAGCAAGATGCGTTTCTGTTCCTGGCGTCGACGGGAGCCCGTCAGGGTGAGCTGAACGCCTTGTCATGGGCCGACGTGGACCTCAAAGCGAAGACCGTCGAGCTGCACGGCAAGACAGGGGCGAGGCTGGTTCCTGTCGAAGGTGACTGCCTCTCAATGCTCCGGCGCCGTCGAATGGCCGCCAAGGGCGAGGATGCGGTCTTCGGGTCTCGTGCGCGAGGTGTGACGCTGTGTCAGCGGAAGCTGCCCGGCGCCTGCGCCCGGGCCGAGGTGCCGAGACTCACCCCCCACGCTCTACGGCGGTTCGTATCGTCCGAGCTGATCGAGCGGGGGACCGACCCGCGCACCTACGAGGCGATCATGGGCCACACGCTCCAGGTCGGGCTTCGCGACTACGCCGAGAGCCGGGCGGAAACCCGGCGCGGCGCCGTCGAGGCTGCGGGACTCGGGAGCGTCCTCAGCGGCGGCCCGGTCGATACGCCCGTCGATACAGAGGCGGCGGAAGCTCTGTAACGATGGGGATCGTGCGGACTTCAATTGCAATTTTGAGCATATGTAGGAAGCTAGCGATTTCAGCCGCTTAGCGGATCGCGTATCGACCGAGATCGGCCAGGAACGGCCATCTGAGGCCCGCGGTCGATACACGTCGATACGCAGGCGCACCCACTCCGGCTTGCCCAGCACTCGCACACGGCTAGTCGGGGCGAGGCCCCCCCTTAAGGAAGTACGCCCGGATCTCTTCGATCGCTTCTACCTCGACCATGGCCCGCCGCTGGAAGGCCGCCGCCCCCCTGTCGTAGACCCCGTACTCCTCCGAGTCGGGTGCCTCCTCGTCGCGATCCAGGAGGCAGTCGTCGCGAGCTGCGACGTATCGCAGAAGCGTTGTCATGTGCTCGTCTGCTCGGGCCCAGAGCTTGACGTCTTCGAGTATCGCCCTCAGCCCCCTCACTCGGCCGGCGTCGCTCGGATGGACCCAATCTGAAGTCCTTACAGGCTCTGCGAGGTCACCCCCGCCCTCCTCCCGGTAGCCGGTAGCCGCCTCTAGAAGCACTGCGTTACGTGCGTCAGGCATCTGGCCGCCGTTCTTCCACGCGGAGACCGTGGCCTTTGAGACTTGAAGGCGTCGGGCCAGCGCATTGACACCAACGCCGTTCGTGGCCAACCACGCCTTCAGCTTCGCCGCCCCATGCTCCACCCCCAGGGCCCGCGCCCGCGCCCGCTCTTCTTCTGTCGCCTGTTCCATCCGCACTCTCCCGCTGGCTTGAAGGTGTTCGGAACTCCGAACACCTCGTCGTGGGCCTCCGAGGATACGTTCGGAGCGTACCGGGGCCGACCGGCCCCACCAGGAAGGAATCGAACATGGCCTCCGAAGACCAGCGACTCAACCTCGGCCGCGCAGCGGTCCTCTCTCTCTCGCGGGCTGCATCGCTCTTGCCGATGCGCAACGCGGAAGCAAGGTCCGCCATCCGGCGCGCCCAGATCATCCGGTGGCTCGAAGGGCGCGAGGTAGTGGTGTGGGGCGATGTCCTGGACCGCGTGCTTGAGCCGGCATCGGTCAAGACTCCTCCCGGCCCCCGGGGGCGGGGCAACGGCCGGAGGAAGGCGTGACAACGCTAAGCGGGAGGCGCCGGCTGGACCGCCGAGAGCCCCGCTACCGCGCCGAGTGTCTTGCCGCCGGGCAAGAGATGATCGGGGCACTCAGGGACCCGGGAAGCGGTGCCAGAAACGAGGCGTGGGCACACGAGGCGGGTCGGGCGCTGCGATTGGTCGCCTGGGGTGGAGGTGACGTCGAGAGTGCCGCAGTTGAGGCCGCAAGACGGCTGAAGCGAGGCCGTTCAGAGGCGAGGAGATCGGCGCGCTGGGCGCGCGGTCAAGAGAAGCCACCGGGCCTTCCCGATGCCGGATTTCAGCGGTATGTCGCCGGCAGGTCCCACGACGAGATCGGGGCCACTCGACCAGCCCCCCCCCAGAAACCGCCGCCCGCGGTCGCGCCCATACGCCAGCGCCCGCCCGCTCGTGAGGTAGCGCGGCTCTGGGAATGTGCGGGGCCCGTGACTGGGGACGCCGAGGTTTCTGCGTGGGTGGACTCCAGGGGCATCGACCCCTGCGTTGTTGCAGATCGCGACCTCGCCCGGGTCCTACGGAAAGACGCGACGTTGCCAGGGTGGGCCCGCTTCCGCGGTCAGTCCTGGGCCAGTGGCTACCGCTGCCTTTTCCGCGCGTGGGGCCCGACGGGCAGGCTTGAGTCAATCCGAGCCAGATGGGTTGGCGCGAACGCCCCCCCGGACGGCTTCGCCAAAGCTGCGGCGGCAGCGGCAGGGCCAGGAAGTGCCACCGGGCTCATTCTTGCCGACGGGCTCGGGCGGCAACTGTTGGCGCTCGGAGCCTTGCCGGACTGGTGGCCTCCACTCCCTCTCCGCATTTGCGTGTCCGAGGGGGAGCCCGACTGGCTCACCTGGGCGACCCGCTTCGCAGACTCGGCGCTTGAGGCACCGGCACTGCTCGGGATCTGGGCGGGCGCCTGGACACAAGACGTCGCCGATCGGATCCCGGCTTCCGCCGAGGTGCTCGTCCGCACGGACCTGGACCCCTCCGGCGCGTCCTACGCCAAACGCGTGGTTGCCAGCCTCGCGGGCCGATGCACGACCCGGCTCCTGGTCGGAGGCGCAGACGATGCTCGCGCGTGACGACAACGACCTCCTCCAGGCTGGCGAGCTGCCAGACGACCCCGCGGTTGGTACGGTCCTCGCGGGCCCAGACGGCGAACCGTGGACACCTCCGATACCTCTGGACCGGTCTCGATCCCTGCCCGCTTTCCCGGTGGACGCCTTGCCCTCCCCGCTGGGGGAGTACGTCTCCGGGGTCGCCACGCAACTCCAGGTTCCGGTCGACCTCCCGGCGATGCTGTCGCTCGTGGTGGTCGGGATCGCTGCGAGCCGGATCGAAGTGATGATCCGAGAGGGGTATTGCGAGCCTCACCTTGGGATCTTTGTCATCCCCGTCATGCGTTCGGGCTCGCGGAAGTCCGCGGCCTTCACCGCGATGTTCCGGCCTCTGTACCGGTGGGAAAGAGAGCGCGGCGAGGAGTTGAGGCCCGAGATCACGCGGGCCCGGGCGCGGGCGGCGTGCAAGAAGAAGCAGTACGAGGCAGCCCTGTCGAAGGGGAAGATCGCCAGTGTCGAACAACTGAGCGTTGAGCTTGATGCTGCGCAGCGGGAGGTACCGACCGAGCCCCGCTTCCTGACCGCAGACTGCACCCCTGAGAAGCTCGCAACGATGCTGGCTGAGCAAGGCGGGCGTATGGGCGTGGCCTCAGCAGAGTCCGGCGTCCTGAGTGCCCTCACGGGTGGCTACTCGAAGGCAAAGGGTCCGAATCTGGACATCCTCCTCCAGGGTCACGCAGGAGATCCTATCCGCGTCGATCGGAGCAGCGGGCGACGAGACGCGATCGACGACCCGATGCTGTCCCTCGCTCTCACCGCCCAGCCCATCGTGCTTGAGCAGATGAACGGCTCGCCGGAGATGAGGGGGCGCGGGCTGCTAGCGCGCTGTCTCATCGTCATGCCCCGGAGTCTCGTGGGCGACAGGAAACGATCGTCGCCGGCCGTCCCCCGCGATCTCATGGACCGGTACGAGAACCTGCTCCGCGGGCTGCTCTCCGACCGAGCGGCCTCGGAGGCGGAAGGCTTGCGGCGACAGACCGTGCGGCTGAGCGAGGATGCACTTCAACTGCTTGAGGACTTCGCGGACGAGCTAGAGCCCAGGTTGCGGGAGGACTCCGGCGACTTGGCGTGGATCGCACCCTGGGTGAGCAAGCTCCCCGGCGCGGTGGCCCGGATTGCGGGGCTCCTGCACCTTGTCGCCTGCTCCCCGGGTCGGATCGAAGGCACCATCCCCGCAGACATCGTGGCCGACGCGATTCGCATCGGTCGCTACCTCCTGGTCCACGCCCAAGCGGCCTTCTCCGCTCTCGGACAGGACCCGGAGACCGGGCACGCGCGACTGCTCCTTCCCTACCTTGCCAGGGCCCCCCGCGAGTTCACCGCTCGCGACCTCTTCCAGGCCGCAAAGGGCCGGTCGGAGTTCAAGCGGATGGAGCCCGTCAATGAAGCCCTCGCGGTACTTGTCGAGCACGACTTTGTCCGCCCGATTGAAGGTGAACGGCGTCAGGTATTGGGTCGACCGCCGAGCCCGCGGTACCTCCGGAATCCACATTGGCCCCCGTCTCAGAATCCCCAAAATCCCCAGAAGCCGGGCCGGTGACGGATTGTGGGGATTGTGGGGATTGTGGGCGGCACCCGTGAGGACGAAACCGCGCTCGATCCGAAGGCCGCTCAAGGTCGCCTCAGGATCGCCCGCACCCCATCGACTGATCACGACGCCGTCGGAAGGCGTGCGACGTCACAGCGGCCGGCTGAGGGCCCTCGATTGGCGGCTCATACCCGCGCACGACGAAAGGGCCCGGGCGCGCGGCGTCATGGGGTCTGGGCGGATTGACAGTGGAACGTGGGAATCGTGACCCGGACTGGCCGTCGCCGCCGTCTCCTGGACATGCGCCACGAGCTGCACGACACCCGCAAGTA
>Ga0208299_1001725_pt1 | contig 15755 bp, 9 predicted proteins | sample 15_taG_FD_184089 | JGI IMG/M metagenome (GOLD analysis project Ga0208299, IMG submission 184089) | Marine viral communities from the Subarctic Pacific Ocean - 15_ETSP_OMZ_AT15312 metaG (SPAdes) (version 2) | ecosystem: Environmental > Aquatic > Marine > Oceanic | place: Pacific Ocean | collected...
CCTATTGTAAGAGCAGAAGTAGTAATATTAAAAGTAGATGCAGTAGGTTTAGCGGGAGAAGCCCCATTACTTGTTACAACGTCTGAGTAAATTTTTATTTCTGATACTGCTGTTCCTTCTACTTGAAATACAGCACCCCAAGCATAGGCTGTTCCTCCAGCTGCTACTGTACCTTTTGATGACCATAAAAGATCTGTTCCCGTTGGTGGACTATCAGACCATGAAGAAGGAATATTGAGACCATCAGCTGTTGGAATTGAAGGTTTGGTAGCTGCTCTTGCAAATACAAAATTAGTACCAGCTCCAGTAACTCCATCAGTTCTTTGAGAATAAATAACAGGAGCTGTCCAAGTACTAGTTTGGGGGGATTCTCCATCACTAGTAAATGTTCTAGTAATTACATATATTGCCTCTCCGTCCGCAGCCAACGCAGGAACAGTGTAGTCCCAACCAGCCGGCATAGCATTTTCACCAACTGTAACTTTCGGATTAGCAAAAGTACCAAAGAGATTATTATCAATAGAGTCATCATCTTTCTTATATAGATTAACTTGTCTTATTCCTTGATTCGTTATAGTCGAACCATCAACTCGTTGAGCATAAATAGCGGGACTAGACCACTCATCTTCCTGAGGAGAGTTACCATCACTAGTAAATATACGACTTATAACGTATACTATATCTCCATCCGAAGCTAGCGCAGGAACAGCGTAGTTCCAATCTGTATTTCCAGTTCTTGGGTTAGCAAAGGTACCTCCATCTACATCATCAACAGTATCACTATTTAGTCTATAAAGTGTTGGGTATCTTGAGTTTACTGCGTTAGTTCCAGGATCTCCTTCTTTACTTTTTGTAAAGGTTTGAGTAACCGTTGTACTAAATGCTGTTTCATCCGCTCTTTCTCCTGAGATTGTATAAACAATTCTACTAGTATCCGTTCCATTATTAACTCCAGTGTGATCCGCTACTGTAGCATTAGTTGTATTAGAAAGTGTGATGCCTCCAACATCTATATTAGTGTCATCGCCTTCAGCAACAACTACGTTCCATGTACTAGCTGAGGTACCGTCATCGTCATATGTTAATGCCGTAGCGCCTTCATACACTTCTATATCTGTACCGGAACCTGTGTAACTACTTACCGCCCCGGAAACTGCGGCAGGAAAAGTATGTGAAGAATTTGTTAAAACAAATGTCATTCCATCTATTCCTGCAGCTCCAGGAGCTCCATCTGTCGCTTTATTTAATGTTTGAATTTTTGTAAAAGTTGTTGCTGTTCCAAGTGCATTTCTGACAGTTATTGGAAAACTAATTGTGGCTGTTGCTGCTGTAACAGAATTAGCATTTGCGTATCTCCTTGTATAATTAGAAACTGTAGTAGCTGCTCCCACATTTATATTAGTAGCAACTGGATTTCCAATACTAAAGGTACTAACTGCATCCGCATGATATGCTAAAGCAGTGCTACCTCTAAATACCTTAATGTCTGTTCCTGAACCTGTATAAGTTACTGTGCCTCCAGAAGTTGTTGGAAGTACATGTGATTCATTTGTCATTATGACAGTTATTGCATCTTCTCCACTTTGTATTCCATAGACAGAAACTGAATCAGTTGCTTTTTCAACGTCATCATCATACATGGTAACTTTAACAACTTTTGCAGCTCCAGATGCAGGTTCGTCTCCATCCGCCATTGCATATGTAGCTGTTGTACCTGCTACTTGTTTTGTTACACCATCTACAGCAAATAGATATGTGGCAGTGCCTTGGATTCCTTGTGGGGCAGCAGTAAAAGTAAGACTATCACTTTCAGTTCCATCGATAGTATATGCAATAGCATATTTATTTGCTGATAAACTAACATTATATGCGGCAAGACCCGTAGGTCCAGTAGCTCCAGTAGCTCCCGGCTTAACCGCTACTATACTTATAGTATCATAAGCTATTTCAGTTTGATTAGCTTCTGCTACTCCTACTCTTAAAGATTTAGGGCTAGAAAAATAACTAGTAGGAATTGAAAAAGTTTTAGTAGCAGAATTTGCTGCTGTTCCGTTTGTATATGTTTCTTCATCAGTTATACCATCTCCTGTAAATTTGAAATAACCGTCAGTAAAATTCTGAGAGGTTGCAGTTAGCGTCATATTACCTGAAGGACTTGGGGTACTACCATTTAAATCATATACTATTGAATAGTCATCTACTGTTAAATTAACAGTTCTAGCACTAGCCCCTTCTGCACTGTCCCAACTCTCATTACTACTATTAAAAACATATTGTTTATTAACTGGAACAGAGTTTGTGTCAAACCAAATATCCCCCTCATTCATCCCATCAGAAGCAACTGGTTCAGTTGGTTGACGATATATTCTAGCTGTTGGATAAAATCGTGATGCATCCGCTATAGCTATAGCCCTTGTACAGTCATCCGCTTCCGCCGAGTAGTTACCTGTAGTATCTACTGCTTTAATTAAAAACGTTATACCTCCAGCACTAACAATACTGTCCCAGTCACTTTGAGTCGTTGTGAATAAAAACTCTAAGGCTTTGCCCCTATAAACTTCGGTATTATCGTCTAAGGTATCTTCCCATGTTGTACTATTATAAGGTGCCCGTTGAACTACGTATTCTTTAAAATCTAAAACATTATTATATTCCGTCCATACATTATTAGAACTCGTCCAAGTATTAGTACTATCCCAATAATTTGTAGAAGTCCAGGTGTGTCCTTGTCTTTCACATTCGGGTTTAGTTGAATAATTTGAGTTAGAGCAAGTGCCTCCCCATTCACAGGTCTCTTTAGTTGTGTAGGCAGAAACAGCAGAATCATCACTAACTTTTTTACACGAGCCTGCCGCTTCACAGGTATCTTGAGTTGTGTAAGCCCCCGCGGAACAAGACCCTGCCCCCTCACAGGCGTATTGAGTCGTAAGAGAGGGTACTGCAGAGCCACTACTGTTTTTACAAGCCGAAGAAAGAGTTTCAATCTCCTTCCAACTTATAGTTAACCCCGCCGCCCCCGAATTTATTGCGGGACTAGCAGCGTTAAACTCTACATTAGCAGGCTTAGCTGTTTTGCCTAAAAGAGTTATATTTCCTGTAAGTTTATATTTTGAATAAGTCGCCATATTAAAAAATCCTTTTAGTTTTAATTCGAAATTCAATATCCCCTGCGGGGGCATCTTCAATAGTTATACTAGTAGATGTAGTTTCCCCTAAAGGCATCCAATTGGTTTCAGTGGGAGAATTTCGTCTCCATTCTACATAATAAGCTGCTATATAAGGGTAAGACGCAGGGGCTTTCCAACTAAAAGTAGCTCTGTTTTTAATTATTTCTCTAGAATCTTTATATAGTTCTTCGGTTACTATTAAATTTTCTGGTACGGGCACTTCTCCCGAAGGGTTTGGTAAAGAACTAGTAGACTTAGAAGAAAATTCTATATTATCTTCAATTAAATCATACTTTACTCCATGATACTTTAAAGTAGATATTTCATATATGTTACTATCTGCTTCTCTTACAGATAGTATTCTGTAGTCTTGAGCTTCTACAGTGCCTATTTCTTCTAGTATCCATGAATAATTAGCAGTAGGAGTATTTTCAAATGCAGAAGTTACTTCCAACTCTGTTACGTTTGCGTCACTACTTACTGTATTAACAGCTTTTTGCTCAATCCAAACGTAAGGTTTCCATTCATTATCAATATGAGCATTAATACAGGCTTCTTCGGTAGCTGCAGCCTGCTTTTCCGAATTCCATATAGCTCCATTTAACTCACAATCATATTGAGTAGTATAAGACCCGTTGCTACAAGAACCTCTCACACAAGCTGTTTCTGTGTTAATTAAAGCTAGTTTATAAGATTTACCTGCGTACACTGAAGTAGCGCTGTCAAGCTGTACTTTAGTATCAGTACTTCCTGAAGCTACCCTGCCCCCATACCGTCTTCCGGACCTACTTGAATCTGCTATTTTTATAAGGTCTCCCGGCCTAAGCCCCTCTGCCTCTAACCCGGTCTTGAAAGTACAAAGCTCTGTTTCATATCGTTCTGTATATAAAAGCCATTTACCCACTCTATGGGCTTGAGACTGAGAAGTACACCCTAAAGCCGTAATACTTTTTGAAATTATTTGGTAATTAGCTAGAGCTATAGCTTCTGTATCCTCTACATACTCTACATTTTTCTTGTATAAATCTTCGGGGTTATTCCAAGTGACTAAAGCTACATTATGTCTCTGCTTCTTAGAGGAGCCCTCATATACAAACTCTCCTCCTATTACATTAGCCTCACTAAAATTCATTACGGGATCTTTAGGAGCATCCTGTACGGGGGTTACTCTACCTTCTTGCCAGTATATTAAACCTCTAAAAACTGCTGCTATATCATTCAGTACTTTATAGGCTTCTTGGGCAGTTTGTAAGTATAAGTGACAAGCAAATCTAGCTTCTTTATTTCCCCAGCCGTCATCCACTCCTACAAAATTTCCGGAGGCATCTACTGCATCACAATATTTTGCTATTTCGTATAAAGCCCATTTATCTAGTTGACTTTCAGTAAGCCACTCTCCTAATCCGTATCTTTTATTTGTGCATAAATCATAAAGTATCCATGCAGGATTACACGTCCATTCGGTTTTAAACGTTCCATCCCAGGAACCGCTATATAGATTTGTAACAGGCCAAGTTGTAGTTCCTGTCCAACTACCCCCTCCTACTTGACAAGTATCTTTACGTCTATAACCTCCAATAGAACAGTGTCCTGGATCCCAAGGAGAATAGTTACTTGGAACTTTTACTTTAACCCCTTTTATCTCGTAACCTCTAGTAGGTACGGAGCTAAACTGCTCAGCATCAAATTGTGTTCCCACTAAAGCGCTATTTGGGTACCTTAATTTATTGTAAACAACCTCAGTATACGTACCAAAATACAAATCATTAATAACGTTATCATCTGTGGAATCGGCACTTATTCTCGTTACTCTTACGCCTACTTGACTAAACCCAGCAGTTTTCCAACCCTCTGGTATATTTATTTTAAAAGTTTTATCAAATCTTTGGGCAGCCTTCCCCCTAACTGTATCCGTTATAACGGCGTCGTCCGCACCCCACGTTCCGTTTGCTCCTTTTCGTAATTCTATTTTAAATTGTGCAGAGGAACCATGCATATCCCCGTCATCTTGTCTTGATAAGCCTGGAAAAAAGATATCTACCCTAACAGCATCCAAATAACGAGAATAAATAGTTTTAATAATAGGAGATCCGTTCTTTACTTTCACATTCACTTCATTGGAAGTTTCTATCCCAGCATACCCGGGTAAGTAAGACTGAGTATTAGTACCATTTACAGAAGAAAAAGAAACCCCTTCAAAATTATCAGTTCCGTCAGCCTCTTGTATAGGAGTACCATCTAAAAAGATGGACTTTTCAGCGTTAAGAAGACCCCCTATCTCTCCTTCAGATATTAAGTCTACAATTTTACTAACGGCTTTAGATGTTAATTGGCTCATTTATTTCCTTTTTATGCACTATTATCTTCTGAAATTATTCCCGAACTTATTACTGCGCCCCCCACTATTAATTGCCCGTAGCAAAGAGGAACTGGTACTCCCTGTCTCACGGTATTTACAGGTCCACTAAACGTAAAACTTTCTGCTTCCTCTTCCGGTGTGGGGGCTAATAATTGAGCAATTCCACCCATTATCATAGCAGTTCCATATTTCATAGCTGCTCCTTGCACCATAGAACCAACTGCAGACGCAGCATTAAGTCCGGTTAATCCAGACGACATAGCTGTTAGTCCTGTTGATCCTCCAAGTATACCCCCACTTGCAGCCATTCCCATCGCTTGTTGCGCTAACCAGCCCCCACTCCAAATTAACGCTATTCCCATTAAAATTTTTCCTAAACCCGACTTGGCTCCAAGTACAACTGGAATAATTTTTATTTCATGTCTACCAGAAGGATGGTATATTTCCTCTTCTTTTTCTATATAGGTCTTACCGACCATTACTTTGTAACCTACCCCTCTATCTTGAGAGGAAGCAAGAAAGCCCCTAAACCCAGGATTATTAGCACATAAAGCTCTTACAGCTTCCGAAGGGGAATTAACTGCTAAAGCCCAATCTTTACCATATTTATCTGCTAATTCTCCGTATAATTTAACTTGTTTTAACATAAAGATTTGTGCCTTAAATGATGAGTGGTATTTTTTCTCCAGTACCCTCCGTAAAGTTGTCTATTTGATAATCTGCCATATACATGATGTATAATCATATCGCCCCCAAGATAAATTGCCGCATGGTTAGATACTGAGGACATTAATTTTATTAAAAATGCATCATATTTTTGTAACTCATTTTCACCCTCTAATTGGATAAAACCCTGTTCTTTAAAATTATCTACGTATAGATTTTCTCCTTTCTCCCACCATTCATCTTGATAAAAAGGAATAATTTTCTGTAATTCTATATCTAGTTCTCGTTTGTAAAGATCTTTAACTAATGTGTAACAATCTAGTACTCCATACGAAAAGGGCCTGCCAACAAGAGGCGCCTCATACCCTTCAGGTTTCCAACTATATAGCTGATTAGAAGGCCAACTTAAAATATGCCAAGGCTTATTTGTTGTCTCACAAGATACTTTGTCGGCTTCAGAAGGAATACAGGTTTCATTTGGATGAGAATGACATATTCCTGTAATTTCTCCCCGGTCTTCTGCATCAGCGTAACTAATAGGGTCTATAATAAATTGCTCTTCAATATTTTCAGCAATATTTTTAGCTCTATAATACTGCTCTCTACCTCTAGAGTTCACTATTATAAATCCACAAGCTTCTTTAGGATAATCTTCTTGGGTATGCTCTTTAAAATCCTCGAATGTCTTTTCTTCCATAAATACTTATCTTAGGTTTATTGTTTCATTCCAGCTCCAGGAAACCCTCCAAAAGGCATTGGATACTTTTTCTTTTCTGGAAACCTTTTTTCACAAGCTATAAAGTTTTTTGAGCATACATCTTCAAAAGCATTAGAAGTACTAGTATTATCTTTTTTAAAGTAATTTGGAGTCCAAGTTGCGGCTTCAGCAGTACAAGTAGCCTGAGTAGTATACGTACTTACCCAGGTTTCTCCTGCAGCCTTACAAGCGGCCGGAGAGGTATAGTCATCATCACTACAATTACCAATACTACAGTCTCCCCCACTATCCTTAGTTACATCGTACCCACATTCTGTTCCTTTGTATAACCAAGGACACAAATTAGATATTATAGTTCTTCCGGGTAGCTTAATTCCTTCTACGTCATGAGCAGCTGTTAATTCAAACTTCAAATGCATTCTAGTTTCTTCAGCTTTTCTATCTACGTACCATATATCTTCTGCAAAATCCGCAGTGTTATCCGCAGTTGCATTAGCATACCAAATACCCCCACAAGTCCCTGAAATATAAGCAGTCCAGGTTCCCGCACCCCCATTTATAGCAGTATTTTCACAATCAGATTTACTTAAACTATAAGGAGAGCCTCCCGCTTCCGCCGAGCATACTCCTCCTCTAGCATTTCCTCCCACATAACAATACTCATCTAAATACTTAGCAAAAGTTCTTTTTCTAGTTACCTTCGAACCAACTAAATCTTGATAATCCCCCAGAATCGCACTCAGTAATGAAGTAATATTAGCTACAGTTAAAGTAGGCCTTGGAATAGCCCCCTTACCAGACCACTCAAATCCTTCTGCCTCTATAGGAAAAGCTGAATATATATCTCCTTTCCATACTATATCATACAACTCTTCAGTAAGCCCTGAATGCCACCTAAAAATAAGATCGGTTATTTTTGTTGTATTACCCCCTGAAGTATAGGCCGTATACCCCGATGTTCCATTAATACCCGATAACTGAAATGTGGTAGAAGTTTTTCCTGCAACAGTATAAGTATTTCCATTTAATTGTGTCATTCCAACTACATTACTAATTGATACTTTATCCCCATTTTCAAGTTCGTGTGCTGTTGAAGTAGTAATAACAATTGGGTTAGCCTGAGTAGCTCCTGAAATTGTTTTTTTAATAATTATAGGAGCTACTCCTGTAGATATATCTAATTCGAATAACTCTATTAAATCTCCAGGTTCTAACCCATTTACATCACTTATAATCTTATCAGCCATTATGGTTCAAATACTTTAACAAAAGTTGCAGTTACAGTTTTAATCCCTAAAAAGGGAGTTGCGGCAGTCCATGCTTCACATTTATATTTTTTAGTCGGCTTAATTGTATATCCTATTCTCACAGCAGTACCCGTACCATTACTAGCACCGTTTCCTGTAGCTGTAAAATTAGTACCAATGTTATTATCCTCTGCGCCAATAGCAGTAAAATCAGTACCATTTATTGCTATAATTTTATACCTAACATCTGTTAAAAAGTTCCCTGCAACAGTAACTGTAAATAAGTCACTACTTAAAGATAAAGTATCCCCCGCAGTATTAATTGATGTAATTGTAGCGGTTGTTCCCCCATCTGCCGTAACAGTAGCTCCTAAGTACCGTTTAGTAAAAGTTTGGTTTGTGTCTTTAAGACTATTCACAATTTTACTAGTAATTTCACTATCTATTAAAGTATCCGGAGGGTACCAATCAAAGGCTTCAGTACCATTTCGGTCCTCTAAAAACTTAATGATTTTATTGCCGTCTGCGCTGCTTCTAGTATTCCAAGATAAACTCCAACTTTCAGGTAAGGTATTTATACCTGCCCCAACTCTTTGTTCGTACCCATCACCATAATTAGCTTTAAAAATTCTAGCGTTTTGGTCAAGGGATACTCCTCTATCTGGTACTATATTTACATCTGTATTAAAATTTGCCATAATTATTAATATGCACTAAGCAACCCTCCTGGTCTTTGTTGATGTACTAGTTCTTGTTGTACTGCTTGAGACAGCATATATCCCAACTCTTTAGCCCCCTTTCCGGAAGCTTCCGTCGCGGAAGATTGCCCCTGAGCATCTACTGATACGTTTACAGTAACATTGTTACCTCCGCCACCTATGACTGGAATAGATTTTCCATCTGGTAATGGTACTACTGCTTCGTTATACTTGCCTTCTCCTACCATTCCCAACGTAGGTTTATTAGCTACCCCACCATTTGCGAAAGCTCTAAATCCTCCTTCGGCTATTCCCCCATTAGCAAATCCTCCTGATATAATATCCCAAAGACTAAGTGCAGCGCTAACGAAAGAGCCTCCTCCTCCGCCAAAAACATTATACCCACTATTTCTATCGCTAAACTTACTGTTTCCAAACCACTCAAAAGCTCTTTGTTCAGTACCAAATTCAGGTATTCCAGAACTCATTAGAAGAATATCGTGAATAGTTTCTAGTTCAGTTAGCATATTTTTTGAAGTTTCTAAGTCATCTCTGGCTATTTCAAGTTGAGTTTTAGGAAATAAATCATCAACCATGCCCTCCATTTTAGTGCCTCTCAGCATATTGGCTAAGAACCCTTTATTACCGAAGACAGCTTTTTGAGTAGTATTTGCAATAATACCAGCTCCAGCACTTGCGAAACTTTGGGCTATACTCTCACGGAACTTACCCATATCAAAACCCTTATTCATAAATACATCAGTTAAAGAAGATTTTAAAGCACTTCCAAAACCATCGGCAATTTCCTTCATTGCATCAACTGCCCAACGGACTGCTTCTTCCCTCTCTAATTTAGCTATTTCCTTCTTTAAGGTACTAATACGTAGTTCTGTTTCTAGCCTTTTTTGAGCTGCTTTATGCTGTTCACTAGCTACATTCAGTTCTATCTCTGCTAGTTTTTTACGGAAAGCTAACTGACCTTTTGACATTGTGAGATTATCCATCTCTAGTTTGTTTTTTATTATTTCTAATTTTACTGTCTTAAATTTATCTAGGGTTTGCTTACCTTCCGATGTAACAGCTAAATCAGTAAGGTATTTCATATTTTTAGGATCAAGTAATTCTTTAGGTAAAAATTTACCCCAAGAAAATGCCATAGCTTTATAAGTTCTATTTTCCGCATTACCTAATAATGATTGATTTAAATTACTTATTACAATTCTTAACTTTTCTACATCTGCAATATTTTTATCTATGGTAAGGGCAAAATTATTAGCATACTGTATCATAGCAGCATTTTTTTCAGTAAACCATTGTTTCCAGTTCTCTTTACTATATTCCTTACCCCAAGCCCTTTCATTTTCTATTCTATCTTGGTATATAGCAGCATACTTTTCCTCAAGTGTAAGTTTTTTAGCATCTATTTTACTTCTAGCTTCTGCCATATTTAAGTTAACCTGTTCAACTTCCTGCGCTTTCCTAAGTTGAATATTGTAGTTTACTAAAGCTTGCCTTCTTTGTTCATAAGTCGACGTAGGATCTGCGTTTAAAACTTCTAAACTCTTCTCAGCTTCTTTTAAGTTCAATACTGCTACCTGTTTTTGCATTTGAGCTAAAGCTTGCATATTACTTGGAGCCAGCTTACCAAATTTTAAAAGATTTATCTTTTCTTCTAGTTTTAGTCTCTTAGTTGTTGACTGCATTAACTCCTTATCCATAGCTATAAACTTATGCTTAAATAGACTATCAACACCTCCACCCTTTGTTTGTATCGTATCAAACACTCCCTGTGTCAGCTTATGAATTTTATTAGTTATTTTACCCTCTGGGTCTACTTGCTCCATCCATTCTTCTTGAGTTAGTTTACCTCTAGGAGTATCTTTCTTTGCTTGTACTAAGTCTTCTTGTGCTTTTTCTAGACGAGAAGAACCAGTAACCCCGTCTAACATACCTGCTTTTTGTGCCGCCATTACCTTTTCAACAAAATCTATATTATTATCTGCCCACATCTTTTTTATCTTTTCTTGTTCCACTGCCATATCATGTACACCAGTTTTTACTAATAAACTTTCTTGAAATTTTGACCGTGCTTTAGATAAAGTATCAAAGGCAGTACTTAAGGCTCTTAAGTCTTCTAGCCTCTTTCTCTCTTTTTCATGTACTTCTTCCATAATGTTAGACATGTGTTGCATAGTATCTACATAAGCTTGAGTCTTTTTTGTCTCGTCATCCATCTTGTTTAAGTAATCCATTACCTGTTGGAAAGTTTTAGGTATTGCTTGATCTGATTTTGTTACCGAAGTTACATAAGGGCTATGTAAGTCATCAATAACTAGATCATAATGCTTTTCTAATTGAGCTTGAGTTGCAGTAGAAGCTGCTCCAATTGCCTGTCCAGAAGCATCTACATCCCCCCCTTTAAGTGCCGCTGCAGCCATAGTTTCTGACCACCCTTTAAGATTACCCTGGATCTTTGCTAGATCTACTGTTAAAGCTGCCTCAACCGCACTAAGACCCGCTTCTTCCAATGCCTCTATTGCTTCAAAGTACCCACCTTTACTAATACTATCTTTCATTCCCTCGTCAAGCGTTCTTACAATTATATCTGCAGAAGATTGGAATATTTCAGGTAAATCCTTTCTAAGTTGATCCATTACCGCAGGCATATGTTCACCATAAGCTTCGTCAAATATTTTACCCATAAGGGATACATCTTTATATAAGTTATCTGCAAAACCTAAACCTACTTTGTCTTTTACCCAATCCCATGTTTTATCCCACCAACTCATGTTCTCTATATCAGCATTAATTTTCTTTAATGCTCCACTAACTTGGTCATAAAATTGTTCCGAAAAATTAGAAGCAAATTGAGCGTTAGCCATAGCGTCATCAAAATTAACAGCTATACCCTCAAAATTTATTATTTCGTCTCTTTCTTCTAAATTCTCAAAAGTTTTTGCTAACTCTCCCTTTAATTGTCTAGCGGCTTTTGAAGCTTTTGACATTTTAGAGTCAAAATCTATCCATATTCCTAAAATCATTTTTGACATACTTGCAACTACAGATAGCACTATAACCCAACTAAATAATTTGGATAGTACTGCTCCTGCAATTCCCGCAAAAACGGCTAAACTTGAAAGACCTGCTTTAGCAGTTTTAGTTAACATATTAAATATGCCTGCCTGTAGATTAACTTCTTTCCAAGCCTTGCCTAGTTTTTTAAAAGATAGTGCAGTTCCTACTATTAGTCCCCTATGAGCAATAAACCTTTTAGTAGAATTAAAGTACATCATAGCCTGCTTTCTTGAGTCAGCCCATCCTCTTCGAATTTTCAATAAACTTCTTGACATTGTTGCACCAGCTTTTGCACCTTGTACAAAGAATTTCTGAACTTTACCATGAGCCACACTAAATTCTTTCCCCATTAATCTAGCTTGAGATTTTATAGCCTGTACTTCAGCAGAGGTTTTACCCATCCATGGACCAGATACAACTCTTCCTGCCATTTTAGTACCTTCTTTACCTATATTAGATTCTGCCCACTTTGCCTGAGACATAACACTTCTTGAGATTTGTTTATTAGTAGATGCGGCTGTCCACGATTTACCTCTCTGACCTTCAGGTACCATGTTTGATAAAGCTGATTTTGCACTTTGAATTCTAGTTTTCGACTTTGCTATAGAGGAACTTAAACGATTTATTCTATTATCTAGCCTCTGAATACCTTTATCCATTTTGGCAGGCATTTCTGAAATTGACTTTCCCATACCTCCTAAAGCTGGGAATATCTTTCCAGCTAGAGTTTTTAATACAACTGCTAATATTACAATTATTACTTGTTTACTTTCCGACAAAAATTTCAATATAGGATTAAGAGCTTTAACTAACCCGCTACTCATCAAATGTATAGTATCCATAACAGCTGCTTGAGTTGCTTTAAAGTAGTTAGGGTCTACCGCATCTCCTATTCCTCCAAACTTGCTTTCTAATTGTCCCATAATAGCAGTATATCTAGCAGAAGCTTTTTCACCTTCTGTTAATTCAGTAGTACTTTTCTTAACTGATTCGGCATAATCTTTATAAACCTTATCAAGTCGAATAATAACACCAATTTCGTCAAGTATTTCTGGCTCAGCCTTTACAATACCACGAGTCAAACGATCCATAGTATCAGATACAGAACGACCTAAAGCAGTAGATGAATCTACCGCAGCTTTAGTCATTTTTACTATTTGTTGATTTCCAATTCCAGATGTTGTTGCTAATGCAACGGCTGATGAAGCCTCTTTAAAACCTAACATCCCTTTGGAAGCTCTTTGAACCGACTTAGCAATCTCTGCCATATTCTTACCAGTACGTTTAGCGTACTCGGCTTGACCTTGCATTAATATTCTAAAATCGGCTGCATTGGACAATGCATTGAATGCAGCTGTTAGGGCGAACACCCTTGCTGCGATTTCTGCGTAAGCAGGAACCAAGACACCTTGCATGCCTTGGGCAGTTTTGGAAAAGTTTTTGGACGCATTTGAGGACTGTTTAGACAGCCCTTTCATATTACGGTTGTACTCCATTGAGCTCTGAGAGCCCTTCTGTTGTGCCTTATTTAAGGCATCAATCCGTTGTTTCGTCCGTTTGAGGTCACCTCCGTCGGTTACCTCAATTTTAACTTTCTTAATTATTTCTTTTTTAGCCATGAGTTTTTACTTGTCCTGCTGTAGTAGGTTTCTTGTCCTTTTTATTGACCTCTTTTGAGTATTTACCGTCAATAATTTTAACTAACTTTAACACTTCTTGTTGCTCATCTACTCCAAGAATATTCATAATATCTCGAATACCAGACATATGTTTACCAAAATAAGAACCGCTCATACCATCCCAGTTATCAGTTAAGTAACCCCACACGTGAAAAGCTTGCTGAAATAATACGGGCCAAACTTCCCCTTCATCTTTATCTAATTCAGACCAGTCGACTTCTATGTCGTTCTCTTCCATCTGAATCATCATATCAATACGTTTCTGTCGGTCAAAAGACTGACCAGTACCTCTAAAATATTCAGTTAAACGACCTGTCCAGTACTTTAACTGGTCTTCGTAAAATTTGCTAAATCAGCTACTACGTCTGTTAGCCAAGCATCAAAATCATTAGAGTTTTCCATCATAATTAAAGCATTTTCCAAAGTAAATGGTAACTCTGTTTCCATATCGGAGATTTTGTCTTCGTCTACAGGGATAAGTTGTACTAAGTACTTCATCTTTAACCCAGACCAGCCTTTGACTACGGCTTTTGTATATTCTTTGAGGAAGATTTCTTCATTTAATTCTTCTTCGGGTTGTCTAGTTCTACGATTAATTTTCGTAGATACTGACTTCTTACGAAGTTTTAGCAATTCCTCTCTTGCTAAATAAGTAACTTTGATTTTAAACCCGTCATAACCGGGGAATTCAAGGTTTGCTACTTTACTTGGAGTTAGTAAATCAGATAAGTTCTGAAATGACGCTCCATCGGGGGTAGTTGTTTCTGTCATAATATTTACCTTTTGTTATAAAATTTAAAAAATAGCGGGGTACATGAGATACCCCACTATAAATGAAACTACATTATACTACAGTTAAACCTGTATAAGCAATTGTAGCTTCGTCGTTTCCTGCACCAAAACCGTCTTCTAATGCTGTCCATGTAATAGTAACTCCCATAACGTCAGCTGTATCTAAAGATGGTAACTCTAGATGAGCTTTCGGCATAGTAAATAATACTTTTGGAGCTGAAGCTCCGCCAATACTTAAAGCAATATTAAAAACATTAGTAATAGTATCAGGGTCAGCAGCATTAATATCTGCTAGAATATCCTCATACATGACTTTGGTACTTAGGGCAGCTGTATCTAGGTAAGCAGTAAAGTTACCTGAAATAGCTCTAGTTCCAGTTTGATGGCCGATTGGAACATTAATTCTACCTAAAGATTCTGGTGTCACATACGAGATACCATTATCAATAGTTACATTACCACCAGTGAGTGCAAAGGTGTATACTTTAGAACTGCCTGAAATACTAGATGTTAGTGTAACAGTGCTAAGTCTATTTAGAATAAAGTCCGCGGTTGCTGGAGCAAGTGCATATCCGTCAGTAGCGTGATCCGCTGTTTCTGGTGTAGCTGATTGAGCTACAGAGTCAATTGCTTCTGCATATCCCGACCATGTTATTTGTGCGATACCATCAACATCAAAATCCATTGAGGCTGAGTTTACACACATGTTTTTTAGTCTATAATTTACGCTGGAATCAGAAAAAACAAACCAACCAGTTAATTTTAATAACTGATTTTTATTTGATTCTTCGAAATCAACAGTACATTCCGTAGCAGTAGATGTAATACCACCAGAACCTACATTATCCGTTTTAGTACTAGCTACTAGTGCATTCCACAGTATTTTTTCAGTCATACCATGAAGGTCAGTATCTAAGTCGTCAACTCTTGGACGTATGTAAGTAGTAAAACTCCAATCTACGGGCTCAATTGATGTATTAAAAATCGATTGACCACGTTTTGGAGATGCACCTGCTTCGTTTAGGGTTACGTTTTGCGTACCCGTTGATTGTGAAAATGAAAATCCGTCTAAAACCGGAATTTCAAATGTATTCGCCTCAGCAGGAGTTCTGCCAGCTCCGTCCCATGCGGAGTCTGTACTTGCCTGATAAGATAGAATAAGCGTTGCATTTCTGCTTAATGAAAGTGCCATATAGGCCTCCTATTTTTTTCTTGCCATTGCAATAATCTTGACTATTGTCTGTTATTACGTTAGGCTACTTGATACCTGATTTCACAGGTTATTTCACCAACCCCGTACGGTGCCAATAAGCCTTCATCCGTAGCGATTGATAAAACTGTTATTTGCTCAGTT
>Ga0208299_1001726_pt1 | contig 15719 bp, 7 predicted proteins | sample 15_taG_FD_184089 | JGI IMG/M metagenome (GOLD analysis project Ga0208299, IMG submission 184089) | Marine viral communities from the Subarctic Pacific Ocean - 15_ETSP_OMZ_AT15312 metaG (SPAdes) (version 2) | ecosystem: Environmental > Aquatic > Marine > Oceanic | place: Pacific Ocean | collected...
AATATTTGAACAATATTTTGAAGAGTTGAATCAACACTTACGTATACCTCAAACTGATAGTGAATATGCTAACCGTGTAAAAAATCTAGAGGAAAAAATAGATATATTTAAAACGTTTGGAACTACCACATATGTAGGTCCTCATTTTACATTCCCAACAGATTTACATCGATTAGGTACATTAATCTATAACGAAAAAGAAATTCAAGCAGTAAATAGAAATGAATATTTCTTAATAAATAAATCTCCTTTAGTCAAACCAACTGAATCAAATCCACTATATATATTAGAGGGTACAGGTAGTCCTTCTGCAGCCCCTAGTCAAATTTATGTATATCCTACGACGATAACTTCTGGAATAGATGCTTACTATATTAAAGCACCAACTCCTCCAGTTTGGGGATATACAGTAGCTTCACCTTCAGGAGCCTACATTTATGATTCAGGTGCCGCATCAACCCAATTCGAGTTACATCCTTCTGAACAAGTTAATATTATTTTAAATATATTAATGTATTCTGGTATTGTAATAAGAGATCCACAAGTAGTACAGACTGCAGCGAGAATGGTACAACAAGATGAAGCATTAGAAAAACAATAATAAGATATGGGATTATTAACAGAAACTAACGAACAATATTACGCGGGTCAACAAGCTTTTATAGGTGATAATGTAAATATAAATTTTACTTGGACAGGAGACACGAGTTTAGTGGCTACAGTAATAAGTGTTTCAGACGCTAACTTTCAAGTACAATTGAATAATGTAATATTAACAGAGGGAGTAGATTATACTTTATCAGCTACTAATAATGTGCAATTTACCGTTGCACCAGTGTTAGGTGCTGTGGTTGTTATATATTTATTAGATGACGCTAAATGGACTAATTACGGTGGATATTCTTATGTAACTATAGAAGAAATAGTAAACAACTTTTTAGTAGCATATGTTGGTGATGGTAAATTAATACCTAGTGCTAAAAGAACTGATGTTATATTTCATGCAAAAAGAGGTTTACAAGAATTTAGTTATGATACTTTAAAAAGTATTAAATCTCAAGAGTTAACTATACCTCCTAGTTTATCTTTAATAATTCCTCAAGATTATGTTAACTATGTAAAACTATCATACATCGATAATGTAGGTGTTAAACATATAATATACCCAACAACTTTAACTAGTAACCCGTATACGGTTCCACTTCAAGACCACGATGGTGTACTTACACAAGATCATTTAGGTATTAATGATGAAGGAACTTCTCAAACAAATGACAGGTGGGAAAATAATAATATATCAACAACCGGGGTTAATACTCAAAACAGTTTGTTTTATGACAATGGTAGGTGGTATAATTTTAGTTATGGTCAAAGGTATGGATTAAGTCCTGAAGTTGCTCAATCAAATGGTTGGTTTACTATAGACGAAAGAGAAGGTAAGTTTTCTTTTAGTAGTAACCTAGCAGGGCAGTTAATTATACTGGAATATATCTCTGATGGTTTATCTAACGATTTAGATACTAAGGTGCCTAAAATGGCAGAAGAAGCTATGTATATGCATATTGCTTATTCTATATTAGCTGGTAGATCTGGTGTTCAAGAATACATAGTTAGAAGATTTAAAATAGATAGAAGAGCAGCTCTTAGAAATGCAAAAATTAGATTATCAAATATTAAATTAGAAGAAATTACTCAAATAATGAGGGGGAAATCTAAAATAATTAAAAACTAGAGTTCAATGGCAGAAGCAAAAAATAACTTTATAAAGTCTAAGATGAATAAAGACTTAGACGATAGATTAGTACCTGCAGGAGAATATAGACATGCTCAAAATATAGCGGTTGCTAAGTCTGAAGGTCAAGATGTTGGTGCTCTTGAAAATATTTTAGGTAATAATTTAATTAGCAATTTCCTAACTACTTTAGACCGACCTATTGACATGCCTAATGTTGAGATAATTGGTCATTTTATGGACGTTAAGAACGATCGTATAATAGTTTTCATGACTAATTACACAGATACCTCTAATGATGCTTTATCTAACTTCTCCCCCACTGGGGCTGAACATTATATCGGTGTTTATGACGTGTTAAATTCAGTAAGTTCTATTGTTGTTTCTGGAAGGTTTTTAAATTTTTCTAAAACCCATGAAATATATGGTGTTAATATGATAGATGATTTATTATTTTGGACAGATAATAGAAATCAACCTAGAAAGATTAATATAGCAAGTGCATTAGCTGATGATTCTTATTATACAACAGAAGATACAATTTCAGTATCAAAATATTACCCACACAAAACTATAGATTTAGTAGCTGAAAGAGTTACTAGCGCTGTATTTTGGCCTCCTGTTAGTACGATATATAGTAGTCTTATTCCAGATCTTCCGGTTATGAATTTACCCTGCCATAATTCATCTGGTAGTGGTAATGGGAGTGGATTAACCGTTGATGTAACAGCTGTAGATGGTACTGGGCAAGTAACTGCATTTAATATAAATAACCCAGGATTTGGTTATCAAAATGGGGACATAGTTGTAATTGGATTAAGTCCAGGAGGTGGAACATATAGTATGTCAATCGCAGGTGGAGCATATTTACAGCTTAGAACAGAAGTTCAAAGCACAATGCAAGATGTCGTTAGTGATTTCTTACCAGATGGAACCACAACAAATCCTTATAGACAACCCTACGTTAGCAATCCAGTAGGACCTTTTGGAGATATTTCATGGAGAGGTAATCCAGAATATTTAAAAGATAAATTTGTTAGGTTTAGCTATAGATTTAAATTTGACGACGGTGAGTATTCTTTAATAGCTCCTTTTACACAAACGTGTTTCGTACCTAAGCAAGATGGTTATTTTCTAGAAAACGACGATACTAAATCTTATAAAAGTACTGAAGTTGATATTATGCAAAATAAAATAAATGATATTTTATTGATAATAAAATCACCTAAGGAAAATTTAGGATATCCAGGTTTTTGGAAACATATGCCTAACGATATGAAAATTACAGAAATTGACATACTATACAAAGAATCTGGTCAAAACACTATAAAAGTGGTTGATACTATAGCCCAGGATCAGCTTAGTTTAATTGAATCCACCTATCTAACTTACAGTTATGCTTCTACTAAACCTTGGAAAACTTTACCAGACAAAGAAATATTAAGAGTTCATGATCAAGTTCCGGTTAGAGCTTTATCTCAAGAATTAGTTGGTAATAGAATAGTATACGGTAATTATATTGATAAACCCACTCCACCAACCTCGATATCATACTCTTTAAGTGTTGACGAAAAAGAAGTTAATACGCAAATAGAATATCAAAATCAAAATTTAAAACAAAATAGAACTTATCAAGTAGGTATTGTATTATCTGACAGATACGGTAGGCAGTCAAGTACTGTATTATCCTCTATAGATGATAGTCAATTTGCACAATTAATGAAGGGTTCAACTATATTTCATGATTATAAAAAAGATCCTTTTTCAACTTATCCTACAGGTGGTTTATATGGACCTAACCCAGTAACTGGTGATGATGACGTGTGGGATGGAGATGCTTTGGAGTTACAATTTTGGGATACAATTTCTTCTACAAAAAATAGTGGTACCGGCGAACCTGGCTTATATGATGAAATAACAAATCCACTTGGTTGGTATACTTATAAAATAGTAGTTAAACAAGAAGAACAAGATTATTATAATATATATTTTCCAGGAATATTAAATGGATATATTGATGGTGAAGCTTTATCAACTCAAGCTTCAGAAGAAGAACCTATATGCCACTTTGTATTAGCTGGTGATAATATAAATAAAGTCCCTAGAGATTTATCTTTAATTGGGCCAAACCAAACAATATTTAGAACAGGTAGACCTAGTGCTCAAGAAGACCCAAGCTATTATCAATTCGTGGATAGTAGTGGACTAGATTTTACTGTTGATCCATTTTCAAAAGAAGGTGAGAGATTATTAAAAGAAAGAGATAGAAAGAGAGATTTAGATTCAGGTAGTCAAATAACTAATGCTAGTGTTAAATTATCGTTAAGATTAAATAATGCTGTTCCAGACCCAACTGGAGGCGTTCCGTTATTAGCCACCGATACTACAACTCATCAAGCATATCCAGGAACTAATTTAGATGTTGTTACTACTATAGGAACAGGATCTGAATTGGGATTATGGGATCCTTCGGCTATAATACCTTTTAATACAGCAAACGTTTTTTATGGATATAAAAACAATCCATATGTAGCGAAGGTAAATGTATCAGCTCCTGTTACTACGGGGATAAAAGGTCCACATCCACAATCTGGTGTTTTTACGTTTAAGGTTGCTTCAACCTCTAATGGATCAGTACCCGGGTCTTATATAGCTGAAAGCAAAAATGTACCATGCACTATTCCTGCTTCAAGCGGTTATACAATATCAGGGTTTAAGGTTGATATTCCAACAAGTCCACTCGGGCCCGGTAATGACTCCTTAATAGTAGCTGATATTGGTATAGGTTGGCCTAGTATATTTCCTTCTGCCGGGATAGTTATCCCTGGCTGTACAATTTCTGGCGCTGGATCTGGTGATTCGAATTTTCAAATAACTGTAACAAACGATACATCAGATGGATTAATGGCACCTTCATTAGCCGTATATGAAACTCAACCATTAAAAAGTAAATTAGATATTTATTGGGAGACTTCTACCAATGGATTAATAGATGAATTAAACACTGCTATTATAGAAGGAGATACTACAACACCTGTAGGATTTATGGGGTACACACAACCAGATATTGCATGGGATCACAAGGAAAACATGGATATAGGAACTGATATAACTCCAAGCGCAATAATACCTAAAGCTCCTGATGGATCCGCAATAAATGGGCCAAATTATGCTACTTTACTCTCTGCTATTGATGGTGACAACGTTAGCAGAACAAGTGAATTTACTATCGTAAATCACTCTAATCAGTCATTCTCAATTGAAACCAACTCTTATTTTATGTGTGACGTTGATAATAATACTAAAGGTGAATTTACTTTTAATATTAATATCCAAGTTCCTGGACCAACATTCCCTATAGATGGTCTCTATATAGATGCGAATCTACCGTTAGGTCCTTATACACTTGAAAACATGCCACCAGAATTTGATTTAACTAGCCCCGGTGTACAGGCTGCAAATTTAGACGCAATATGGGCCGGGCAGGGTTTTGGGAGTAATGAGGAAGTTCTTAATTTTCGATCAGCTGATTGGAACTCTGCTACGCCTCCTTTTAATACCGGATCACTTAATCTTTTTAATTCATCTATTTTTGATTCTAATGGGTCATTTAATAGTACTAATGGAGTTTATACGTGTACAAAGGCCGGAAATTATGATATTGCTGTTGAAGTCTTGATTTCGGGTGATTTTCAAGTATCAACAAATCCAACTTGGACTTATTCAGGTGGAACCAGTTCTCTTGGAGCTACTCCTTGTGGAAGTATTTTTGGTAATATCTACCTTCAAAAAAACTCTAGTGTTGCAGTGGATACACAACAAGTTGTTATGTCGGCACCAGATATGCATATCTACCAGAACGGATGGGCTTTGACCAACACAAACAGCCCGCTGATAGTGCATAGTGATTATGGTAATTTTCAAGGAGGGGCTAAGGGATGGGGGTGGCCTTCTTATAAATCAAGTGGTCCTAGTGGGGTTGGTTTGCAGAGCTATAGGCTTTCAGTTAGTAATTATTATCTTAATGTAGGAGATAATTTAAGAGTTAAATACGACGGAATGTTTGTTGGTGGATCGCCAGATGGTCAACGTGCTTATGGGCGGGGTTTTTGTAATTCTAATGATAATTGGTATTACAGTGGTGGATATGCAAAAATGGTTCTAGTAGGTAATGGTTTTGGAGTGACATCTAGTACACTTGAATACGATCATAGTAGTTCTGGTTATATTACTTCTTTTGTTTTCACAAATGGTTCTTATAACGCTGCAGCAAATAGTTTAAAAGATGATAGTATTAGTTTTACTTTAGATGATACATATGCTGCTCCAGGTTTATTTTATGGAAACGACATTGGTAATGGTGAATTTAAATTATACAAAAACCCAGGTGGAGAAGCTGGAGATATATTCTTGTTAACAATTACAGCCACTGATTGTGCTGGCGGTGGGCTATCTACAGATTTAGATTTCATTGTTATATTAACATAGTAAAACAATCATTAAATAAGTAATAATATTAGTTATGGGTGCACGTATAGAAGTAAAATATTTTAACTCTTTTGTTTTAAGGAAGATTGTAAAAAAATCAACAACAACAACTCCAAATCAAGAAGGAGGTTGGCCTGGTTTACCATGGGGGCCTACGGTTCTAACAGATTCCGGCGATTTAGTTAATTACCCTTTTTTTCCTTGGGATGGTGGAGATCCTGATTTAGAACCAGAGGTTAATTGGTATTTAGAAGAATCTAGAATTAAAGGTGGTTTTAATAATGCTATTATGGAGCTTGGGGTTAGAGCTTATGCAGTTGATAAAAATCCTAAAAAAACAGATAGAACTAATAGTTTAATATTTTCTGGGGTAATTAATGATAGAACCGGTATAAACAATACTAATGTATTCTCCATAAGTGAAAATATAATTAAAGATGCTGATCCTGTTCATGGTAGTATCCAAAAGCTTTTCGCAGAAGATACTAATTTAATAGTATTTCAAGAAAACAAAGTTCATAAAGCATTAATAAATAAAAATACTATATATTCTGGAGAACAAGGTGCTCAAGAAGCCACTGGAATATCTAGTGTTATAGGACAATTAGTACCTTATTTAGGAGAATATGGAATTAGTAGAAATCCAGAATCTTTTGGAATGTATGGATATAGAAAATACTTTGTAGATAAGGATCGATCTGCTGTTTTAAGGCTGTCTAGAGACGGTATAACAGAAATATCATCTTATGGTATGAGAGATTATTTTAGAGACAAACTAGCAACCATCTCTGATAACTTAAAGGCTAGGAAAATTAAAACAACTTCTTCAATACCAGCAGGAACTTATTCCACATTAATTATATCAAACACTAGTGGTATTGATGTAGGCGCTCAAGTAGAAGCCGTATATGATACCGGTACTTATGCTACTGGGTCTACAGTAAAAAGTGGAGGTACTGGAACTGGAATTTCAATAGAACCAGATTATACAGTTGATGCTGTCGATGATGCTGGAAATCCTATCTACATCACTGGATTTAATTTTATAACGTATAAAAGAGATAAGATATATAGTGGATGGGATATTCATGGAAGAAATTATACTACATCTCTACAAACATCTCCAAGATCAATTTCAGAATTAATTGAAGACAAAGAGGAAAGAGAAGAAACTTTTAAAACTTTAAGTTTTGATGAAAACATACAGGGGTGGACAAGTTTTTATAGTTATCAACCTATATTTTTAGGTAGTTTAAAAAATAAGTTTTATAGTTTTATTGATAATAAAATATACGAGCATTATGCAGCTATAGGTGCTACTAATCACGGTAAATTTTATGGTGAAACAATACCCGGAGAGTCTAATATTGAATTTATATTTAATCCTAGTCCATCTGTTAAAAAGAATTTTAATACTATAGCTTATGAAGGTGATAATGGTTGGGAGGTAGAATCAATAACATCCAGTTCTCAAAAGTATACAACTGGAGGCTCACAGAACTCATACCAAGATAATGCTGATCCAATTTTAAGTTACGAGGAAGGAACTTATACAGATTGGGATGGTGTTAGTAAACATGCAGGGTTTAATAGAAAAGAAAATAGATATGTAGCTAATATTGTTAATAACGGCACATTTAGACCTGGTGAAGTAATACCTGGTACAAGTATGAGTGGAGTTAAAGGATATTTTACTACAGTTAAATTCAAAATTGATGATACAACTGATGTTGGTGGTGTTAAGGAATTATTCTCAGTATCATCTAACTATGTGATGTCATCTTATTAAATTAAATATAATGGAAGAAACAGCTTTAGTAATAGATAGGCAAAAGCAAATAAAAGACTTATGTGATAGTTTACTTAACATGTCTAATGGTAAAGATATCGTTGGAGACGGTAAACATCTTGTTACAGATGCAGAATTTGCTAAAATAACCCATGAATTTACAGATGAAATATATATGCGCAGAATGGATATACATGCTAATGCTATGGTTGTTGGAGCTATATGGAAACATGAACATTTTTGTTTTCTTTTAGAAGGTAATATTACTGTGGCGGATAAACATGGAGTACAAGATTATATTGCTCCTTGTTATGTTAAATCATTACCTGGAGCACAAAGAGTTATACATGCTCATGAAGACTCTGTATTTATAAACGTTCACAAAAACCCAACAAATACTAGAGACTTAGAAGAAATAGAATCATATATATGTTCTTTGACTTTAGAAGAATATAAAGAATATATTAATAACAAAGAATTATGTCAGGATTAGTAACAGGTATAGTTAGTGGAGCAATAGCCTTAGGAACTGCAATATACACAGGTGTTGAAGCTAAAAATAAAGAAAAAAAACAACTAGCTAAAGAGCGCGCTGCTAAAAAGAAACTAGAAGCTTTAGAAAAGAATAGACAACCAGTTATTGATCAATCTGGAAAGATTAGAGCAATGAAAGATCAAGTGTTTAATCCTTACGCTAATTTAGCTGTAGCTAATAAAGCTTCAGATTTAAAAATAGAGCAAACAGATCAAGCGTTGGCTAATACACTAGATCAAATAAATCAGAGTGGTAGTGGAGCTGGAGGAGCAACCGCATTAGCTAGAATGGCTGCTGCATCTAAAGCTCAAGTTGGAGCATCATTAGAAAATCAAGAAGTACAAAATCAAAAACTTAAAGCTGAAGGTGAAGCAAGTGCAGCCCAACAAAAAATGAATTTAGAACAAGCTGCAATAGGTGAAGAAACTGCCGCTTGGGGCAGACAAGAAGGTAGAGATCAAGTGCAATTAGATAGGTTATCTGGACAACAGGAAAATGCTCAAGCGCAAGCTGCTGCATATGGAATGCAAGCTACACAAGCTATAATGAGTGGTGTAACTAGTGCCACTAGTGCGGTAAGTTCTGGAATAGCTGCCAATAGTCAGTCGGGTGGCGGTGGAAAAGATGGGAAAGGTGGAAAAGGTGGAAAAGGGAAGTAAATAAAAAAAAGATATGAAAAGTGATAGAAGATTAAAGAAAAATATAACACACATAGGTAAATCTAGTAATGGATTTAATATATATACATTTGAATATATAAATAAACTTATTGGAGAAGGAATATGGCAAGGCGTTATGTCAGATGAAATACCTGAAATAGCTGTTATTAAAGATGATGATGGATATGACAGTGTTGATTATTCTAAATTAGATGTTGAATTTAAAAAAGTATTATAATGAGTTATAGAGATCCACAACAAGTTATAGATAATAGATATGCTATCATTTCTCAAGGAATTGCTAAATGGATGGGGGATGTTACTAATAAATTAGATACTTATGCGGCACAAAAGCAAAAAGAAAAAGACGCTTATAAAAAGGTTATAGATAAATCTAAACGAACTAACAAAGGAAGATCTGATGCAGCATTTATGGCCGCTCAAAAAACAACAGATAAGTTTAGAGAAGGAGTATATGGTAGAACTAAAGAAGGAGGAGCTGAAGAAGGTGTTAAATTTGATGATCAAATAAATGGTATATTTAACACTTGGGGCACAGAGTTAAATAATAAAATATCTCAAATACAAGCCGAAGGAGGTGACGAATCAGAGATAACTGAACTTACTAATTCTTATATCCAAAAAGTAGATAAATTTACTATAGATATTGCTAATTGGGAAGCTGCACGTGTAGAATATCAAAAAGCAAAACAAGCTGGAATCGAAGGCGGAGCTAATTCAGTTGGTACTTTATTAGAAGACCCAGAGATGCAGAGAAATCCAGAAATAATAGCTATGTTAGATGCTATGACAGATGATAATTTAGATAATTTATATATAACTATAGATCCAGGTGGAAATACTAGAATGTCTTTAGGTACTATTACTGATGGTAAGTTTGACGCTCAAAGTTCTACAGATTTAACAGCGTGGGCAACTAATCACGCAGAAAGTCCTGATGGAAAATATTTTATAACTAATGAACAGTTTGATCAAGAGGATTATAAAGCAGTGGAAGATATATTAGGAGATTTAGAAACTAATGAAGCTTTATTAGTAAATGGTCAACTAGATAGAGATTTAGCAAGAGATTATTTATTAAATGATGAACTTGGTAGAAATTACATGGATAGCTTTTTAGCCGACGGCGGAGTAAGTAAATGGGCTTCTCTTTACCCGTCTGAAGACGTATCCAGACAATATACAGACGATGATTACTTAGGTCAAATATTTGACAACACATGGGATAGTAGCTATAGTCATAAACAAAAGAAAGCTAAAGCAAATAGCAGTGGAAGTTCAGGAATAGGAACAGGTAAAAAAGCTCTTATTATACCTACAAAACTTAATCAAGAAACTAAAGATACAGTGGCTAAAATAAAGCCAAACACATACACGCTAGAAGGTAAGAAAACTAAAGAAGAAAGAGAAAAGCATTTATCAGCAGAAACTGCCAAAAAAGAATCAAAATTAAAAGAAAGACAAGCAGTTTTAAAGAAACAAAAAATTGGGGAAATTCCACCTGGATTAAGCGCAGAGCAAAAGAAAAATTGGACAGATAAATCTCAAAAAGCTCATGATCAAAAAATAATAAAAGAGCTAAAAGATATTGAAAGACAGTTAGAATCAATCAAAAAAATGGAAAAATAATGGCTGTATTAGAAGAAAGTATATATATAACTAGTAACGGGGAAGAATGGTTGGAGAGCGAACTATTAAGTGAAGCTGAAGCTAATGACGTTACATTAGAAGATCTTATTGCTGCTAATGACTTGACATTGAAAGAAGAAACTGAAGAAGAAGAGACTGAAGAAGTTGAAGCAGTAGAAACATATGTTAATGCAAAAGGAGAGGAATGGTCAATTGATGAAATAACAAGTACTGCTAAAGATAATAATGTTTCTGTTGATGATTTGTTAGCCGCTAATGATTTAAAGTTAAAAGGAGGAAAAAAAGTTGAAGAAGAAGAAGTTGTAGAAGAAGAGGAAAATGATGTATTAGAAATAGATCTTAAGGAAGAGTTTTTGCTAGAAGATGCCGAGTCTCAATTAGATAGAGATTTTAAACTTTTAGATAATTTTGAAAAAGATTATGAAGAGCAAATGTCTGATCAATGGTTTGGTGGAAGCGGTAGCGTTGAAGCCAAGTTGGTTCCTTTTTTAGAAGAAAAATTTGGTAAATATGGATTTACTTTTGAAGAATCAGGGTGGGGAGATTATGTAACCATTAGATCCACTGATCCAAGTAAAAAAGGCAAAGTAGTAAAACAATTTAGCGTTGGTACTTTAGGTAGTGTAGATCAAGAAGGATTAGCTGAAATTAAGAAGTGGATAGGAGATAATAAGTCAGATAACCCCGTATTCCTTCCCTCAAACCAACAAGTAAAATTTGACGTAGAAGATATAGTAAAAATAAAAAGTGACAAACTTCCAACCAGCATTAAAGAAGCAAAAGAAGTATCCGATAGCAATGTTGCTTTGAATAATTTTCAAAGAAAAGTATATGCTAGTTATGGTATTAATTATGATGAATATGTAAAACTTCGTGATGAGAAAAGACATATAGATGAAGAAGCGCAATTTATAGAAGATATATTAGAGCAAAGAAGTGAGTTAAGTTATTTTGCAGGAGCTGGAGCAAGTCCGATGGGAGGTGGAGGATATATATCTGACACGCAGAAAAAGAAAATGGCAGAAGCGGATATAAAGAAGAAGGAATTTTTACAAAATTATAGAGGCACTAAAGAGGAAATTGAAAAGTTCCCAGATTTATTTAACTCTGATGGATCGTTAAAATCATCTAGCGCAGAGAATGTTAATAATACAAGAACTGAAAATTTAGGTTTGATAGGGGATAGGTTACAATGGAAACTAAATAATATTAAAGATAGACTTAGCGACGATTATGCTCCAATCTTAACTAACCCTGTTTTTAACGAAGCAAAAGATAAAGCAGATATATTATTTGCAAAAGCTGCAATAAAATCTCGAGAAGAAGTTGTAGTGGAAACTAAAAAAATTCAAGAACAATCACAAAAAATTAATAGTGAAATAGAAGTATTAACTAAAGGTGTAGAAATTAATACATTCCTAGAAGGTTATAATTCTAAACAGAATGAGATAAATGACAGAGTAAAAGAGGTTACTGGTGGCGTTGGGTTTGAAGGTTTAAAAAAATATAAAGCGAAGTCTCAAGAAGAGGTGGATGCAATTAATTTACTTATTGAAGAATCTCAAGCTCTGTATAACCAGGAAATAACACCTATAAATAGTAAACTTACTGAACTTCAAACATTATCAAATAGACAAACTATATTAAGTCAAAAGGCTAACGATACTAGATTAGTTTTAAACTTTGGTGATGTAGCTAAGGTTAAAGGTGAATATGTAGAAAGTGCCGTAAGTGGACTTTTAAATGAAACAATGAAAGGTTATTCTCAAGGACAAGTTAATAGTGAGTTTTTAAAAATAGCATATGGAATAACTGATATAAATAACGAAGAACAATTAGCAGAGGTTTCAAAAAATATAGCTTTAGAGAATGCTTATTCACAGGGAATTCTAAGTACACGTGTTTATGAAAGATATATAAATGCAGAGTCTGTTTCTGAACAAATGGCATTATTAAAACAAAATCCAACACAAATACTTAGTACTCTATTTATGAGTTCAATGAGCCAATTCGTAGGTACTGGTGAAGAATTAATGCTTCCAGTCATAGGGGGTTCTACTGCCTTAGGCGCAGGGATTGGGGCTGTTAGCGGAGGAGGTGTTCTATCAGCACCTGGTGCTGTTGGTGGGGCAATTAGTGGTTTTGGCAGAGGTATGACAACTTGGTCAGCGATAACTGGTTATGCTATGGAATTGGGTGGAGCATATTCTACTGTATTAAATCGTAATGGAATAGATATGACGGACGCAGAAGCAATAGCTAATGCTCTTAATGGTACAACCGAAGGAAGCGAGCAGTGGATGAAAGAAGCGTGGGAGTTAGGTAATAAAAGAGGTATTCCAATTGGTATAATGAATATAATAGGTGGAAAAGTTGCTGGAGCTTTTGTTAATCCATTAGCCACCCCTTTAAAACAAGTTGGGACACATATAGCTATAAAGGCAGCTATTGATCCAGTATTTGAGGGATTAGGTGAATTATCAGCCCAAGTTATGTCTGGAGAAGGTATTCAAATGACTGAAGTTGTTAACGAAATGATTGGTGGTCAGTTTGGGAATCATAGTAGTATTGCTACTAATGTTATAAAAAACACACTCATTACTAATGCACAAAAAACCGCACTAGGATTAACTGATTTAAATACTATGGTTAAAGAAAATCATAGTGTAAATAGAGTTACAGCTTTTGTTAATCAATTAGTAAAACAAAATAAAAAAGATCCAAACAAAGGAATTACACAAGAAGAAGGTAATAAAATAATAGAAAATGCTATAATTAACGATGCTGTTAATAATAAAATAAAAAATAGCACAGGGGTTACTGGTCGTATTAAAAACAAGATATTTGGAAACGATAAAATCAAAGCGCGTTTAGCTAATTTGTTAAGTGAGCAAAAATTAATTGATGATGGTGTTATTAGAGATAAAAATTTTGGGATAGAAATCGCGAATGAAATTGATGCAATATTAACTAAAGGTTCTTTACCTAAATCTCCCATCACGTTAACGAGTGATTATAAGAAAACCATAGGTCAAGAAATGAATGCTGTAAATAAAGTGCTACAATCACTTGGTATTGATAATTTACAAAGTATTAACATAGATAATATAGAGGAGCTAGAAAATCATCCTGAGGCTAAAAAAATTCTTACAAAGATGATGGAAGATGAAAACAAAGATATCATCAAAAGAAGTAAAGCAGAGGGAATAAGTGTAGAAGCAGCTCCTACTTATGAAAATGTAGAAAACTACGCAGCAGATTTAATGGGTGGGGCAACTCATGCTATTACTTCTAAAGATCTTGGTAAACAGTTTACTCTATATTCTGGAAAAAATATTATGGAGCAAATGGTCGAAGATAGAAATAATAAAAATCTCACTGGTCAAAAAGGTTTTAGGCATGAGACTCTTCATTTTATTTTAGACAATGTTTTAGAGGAAGGACAAGTTGCAGAAATAGCTAGATCTTTAGAAACATATATGGAAGCTGAAAGCTTGAAAGATACAGGTGGAGCTATATCCTCTGGAACTTGGGCTAATATAAAACAAAGATTAGCTAGTTATAGAGAAGATGTAGAAAGTGGAGCTTATACTGAAGCCGATTATAATCAAGAAGTTTTTACTACAATTAGTGACGCTATTAATGATAATGATTTAAAATACGAAAGACAAAATAGAGCGTTTTGGCAGAAAATAGCTGACATGCTAAGTGACTTCTTTAAATATAAATTAGGATTGTCCAAGGAAGAAATAAATGCCGAGCTGTTAAACACTCCAGAGGGAGCATTTGAATTTTTAAAGAACTATAATAAATCTTTTCTAGGAGGACCACAAAAGTATAAAGTAAAAAAACCTAAAGCTAAAGTTAAAACTAAAGTTGAAGATAAGAAAACAACTAGAAAATCTAAAGTTAAATATTCAAGAACTGAACTTAAAGAAATTTTTGATGAAATTACTGGACCTGCTGAAAATCTAAAATTTGAATCTAAAGAAGAATTTAGAAAATCTCCAGAGTTTTTTGATGGATTACTAGAAATAGAACAAGCTAACACATTAGATGGTTCAATAGCTAATACTGTAAGTTCTGCTTACTTAGACATGAATCCAAAGTTTATTGAAGATGTTAAAAAAAGAATTAGTGATAAATATCAATCAGAATTTGATGCTTCTAAAAATAGTTTATTTGGGTGGTTACTTGGTAAGAATGCTATAGTTAATTTTGCCGCTGGAGATATACAAAATATAAATAAGAAAAAGCCTCAAACAGTTTCTGCTAGTAAAAAAGTTGGTGGTGAAGGAAGTAAGAAAACAGTAGTGGATAAACTTGTTTCTAAAGAGATGAGTCCAGAAGATGCTACTGATATATCTTTAGCACAAGACAGATTAAAAAAGATAAAACCTCAAGTATCTAAAATAGCTAAAAAATTAGGATTAACTGCAGCTCAAGAGAATTTAGTTAAAAGAGATATAATAAATTACTTAAGAAGTCCTAAGAGACCATCGATGGATAATCCTAAAAAATTCTTTAAAGGATTCGTAGATCACATGTTTGCTACTACTGGTGCAAGGATTTATGATATAATGCCTAATAAAAAAGGTATGAAAGCGTTTTTAGAGACTTTTGCTGATGATTTAATAGCTTTAAATAAAGTAGATCCTGCTGTAATGAGAAGATCTAATTGGGACATTTTCTATGAAATGGAAATAGAATCAATGGATACAGGTCAAACGCAAAAGGCTATTGATGAAGGAAGAGTTCCTGAGAAAACATCTTTAACCGCAGGTAATACATTGTGGAAAACATTAAATCCTACACCAGCAAAGGTGGTTGAATATTTAATGAACA
>Ga0208299_1001727_pt1 | contig 15718 bp, 9 predicted proteins | sample 15_taG_FD_184089 | JGI IMG/M metagenome (GOLD analysis project Ga0208299, IMG submission 184089) | Marine viral communities from the Subarctic Pacific Ocean - 15_ETSP_OMZ_AT15312 metaG (SPAdes) (version 2) | ecosystem: Environmental > Aquatic > Marine > Oceanic | place: Pacific Ocean | collected...
ATAGTGTAGATGTAACCATTAGTGCTGAAGCTGATCAATATTCAGCAACAACAGTAAACAGTGGAGTAATCAATTGGGATACTGCAGTAAGTACTCAGTTTGAAGTGACTTTAACAGAAAATGCAACCCTTAACTTGGATGGGCTAATAAGTGGACAATACGGTACTATGATTGTCACTCAAGATAATACAGGTAGTCGTACTCTATCATTAGGTACTGTTAATGGTGGTGCTGGATCACATAAAGTAGTAAATGGCGGTGGAGGTGAATTAGTACTTACAACTAACCCTAACGCAATAGATATAATATCTTTCACATACAACGGAACAAATCTTTATTGGACTGTAGGTAACGATTACACATAAACCAACCACTATGAGTAGAGTAGGTATTTTTAGGTCACATAATAAGGTTGGTGAGACTTGGTCTTTTAAATCATTAACTTGGTCAGGAGTTACTTTTGGGGCAACGATTGCGTTCGAAGGTGGCATTAGTAATTTACCCCACAATGTAGGAGAGAAGGGAGGCAACCCCAACAAAAGGGTATCTTGGGATTATGGAGTGGTAACTGGGGCAACTAATGCGACAACATCCCAAACCAACCCCACAGGAGGTTATTATGGTAACCTTAGAGATGACATTAAAGTTGGATTTCCGACAACATTTCCAGATTTCGATAACCCTAAGACTATAACCATACGCACAAATAGATTAAACGATATAAAATTTATCAACATGCGTAATTGGACTTATTACCCTTTACCATGTGGTAACTTAGATTTAAGTGAGTTTTCAGGGTTAGAATCTTTAGAGATATATGGTCCTGGTACTTCATTTTTAAGTGGTGTTACCTTCCCTTCGAGTTATAGAACAGATAGGTCATTAAATAATCTCTATATTACTCAATACCAAACTGATATTGAAGATAATTGGCATCAAGGTGGGACTGGGTTAAAAGGAGAACTAGATTTAACAGGCGTGATATTAGGTGGTGGGTTAGGATATACCGACTCATCTAAGGGGTGGTTAAATTTATCCTATAATGGGTTTTTAAATAGTGTGAAACATGGACCATCAGATGAGAAATTTTACTATTACAATATCTCCCCAAACTTAGACCCTTACGCCTATACTCAATGGACTGCCAGTGAGACTTATAGATGGAAAAACCCAGTCTCTCATGGTGATGGGTATTCAGGATTGACAGGGACACATGACATGTCGATGCTAACGGGATTAGGGGGGTTATTTAATTTGAGCGGTAATAAATATTTAAATAAAGTAATCCTACCCACAAGTGGTAATAGGTTTACAGCCTTTCTAATGGCGTATTGTAACTTAAAAGGGCATCTTGATCTTTCAGGTATTGACATTGGTAATGGAGTGGTGGACGATTATACTGGCACTTCCCAATACCCTAATCAAGCAGGATATTTCGATGTGAGATATCAGGGGGTACATGGGTGGCCCACCCAATATAGTTATGCTCTCACAGGAATAACACATGCCCCATCCACCAGTAACATAAACACTTATTGGTGTCAAAATAATGGTTTTAGGAGTTTAGACCTTAGTATGTTAAAGTTGGGGACACCTGAAGATAAACTCTATAGTGGACCACCCTACACTGGTGCCTTTAGTGCTTCAGGGTGTAAGTACCTAACAGGTATCACCCATAGTTATACTGACTTATATCTACGAGCATACGACATAGGGAGTTGTGTGGAGTTATTAAATCATGATATGACAATGATACCCAACTTGTGTGGGTTTTTAACAGCGGCGAGTTGCCATAAGTTAAAGACACTATCACATACGGCATGTACCTCTACTTACCCTCTCACATCTTATAATATCTCTAATAGTGGCATTGAAGGTCATCACGATATGAGTATGTTCCCCAAACTTGGTGGGCACTTTTTGGCTTTTAGTTGTCATTCTTTAACTGGAGTTACCTTTACTACGACATCAGAAACATTTAGTAGATTTGAAATGTACCAATGTTCATTGACAGATACCTTAGATGTAAGGAACTTACAAAGTTTAGGTGGGGAATTTGAAGTAGACAGCAATAAAGGGGATTATTTCCATACAGTGCCAACATGGCCAAATCGACGACCAACGGGTTTAAGAAAAATATTACATACAGGGAGTACAGTAAACTTCACTAAATATTATGCCCATACTTGTGCATTAGAAGGGGAGTTAGATGTAAGTATGTTAGAAAATTTAGGGGGCACTTTTAATGTCAATCTCAATTATAGTGGTTTTACGAATTATTATGGTAACCTAACAAATATTAAGTTCCCAAGTAATGATCGACCCATAACTATATCCGCATATAAATGTAACTTACAAGATAATCTAGATGTGAGTATGATGTCTGGCATGACATATTTAAATGTAAGTCACAATGCTAGTCTTTCAGGGATTACAATACAGGAGAACCACCCATACCCCTTAACTATAAATGCTCATTATAAATCAGGGCATGAAACGGCAACCATACCTTTAAAGTCTTGGGGTAACTGGGACTTATCACATGTGACGGGATTGACAAGTTTAGATGTTAGATATAATGTACAACTATCAGGATTGACATTACCTCTTACCACCAACCCAATGACTCTAGTCGCAGAAGGTGCGGACATCCAACCAGATTTAGATTTAACCCCATGCGGAGGTTTAAAATATCTCACTGCATATCATAATGTTAACTTAACAGGAGTAACGTTTACTTCTTCGGTTGAAGATATAGAAAGGTTACAATTACATGACTGTGACTTAACGGGAACTATAGATATTTCAATGTTAACGACATTAGGTGTTGGTGACCCTAACGACGTACCTAACATCACTAAAGATGGTGCGTGGGTAAGTTTCCATAATAACCCCAATCTGACAGAGATAATACACCCTCCACACACTAATATGATTAGAAATTTCAACATTAGTAATTGTGGTTTTTCAGGACATATGGATTTATCCACATATTCTATGGGTGTGGGTTATACATGGACTGCATATGAGTATCAAGGAGAAATATGGATTTCAAACTTACCTAATATGACTACACTAACCCTACCTCAAGTGCCTACATATATTCGTAAATTCATATGTACTGACAATGGAGTTAAAGATTTAGACTTTACTACAATGGATATAGGGGCACCACAACCTACAGATTTGTCAGGTGATCGTGGATGGGAAAATGCCAGTGTATATTATGGTTATCAAGTATATAATAATCCATCTTTAACTGGAGTAACTCATGGTACTTATAGTAGACAGATAAACAATTATCAGTTCAACAATAATGACCTCACAGGTACATTAGATGTGAGTACATTGACTAATCTTAGATGGAAAATACGATTAGACCATAACCCTAATTTGACAAATATATTATTCCCAATTTCAACAGAGGTGTTTTTTGATGTAGATACACAGTATTATAATCACGCATTCCAATTAAATGATTGTAACTTTGGATATGTGGATTTTTCACCGTTGGCAGGCGCAACACTAAACAATGAAGCAACTACCAGTACTATATATGCAACCATACATTTAGAAGATAATGGAATGAGTGCTACGGATGTAAATCACATATTGGTTGACTTTGCAACAATAGCGACTAACAACTCACCAAGATGGGATAATGTAACTTTAATAATTAACGGTAGTAATGCGGCACCTGATGGTACTAGTGGTAGTTTTGATGGGATTGGAGCAAGAAACACACTACTCAATACATACAATTGGAACATAACAATAACTTAATACATATTTATAAATAAAACACTATGAAAGTTTTAGGAAATATTAACGTAGATAAGAAAACTATAACAGAAAGTTTTCAAATGACAACAACCCCACAGGATGGGTATGTCTTAACTTCAGATGCCGATGGTAATGGAACATGGCAAGTTGCCACTGGTGGTAGTGGTGGGAGTCAAGGACCAACAGGACCTCAAGGACCCGCAGGTAATGACGGAGCAGATGGGAGTGACGGTGCAACAGGACCTCAGGGTTCATCTGGAGCTACTGGTGCTCAAGGAATTGCAGGTGCTGATGGACAAGATGGTACTGATGGTGCCGATGGAGCACAAGGTGCAACAGGACCTCAAGGACCAGCAGGTAATGATGGTGCAGACGGTTCAAATAAAAAATACGCACAAGATATTACTTTCACTGGAGATGCGGCGAAAACAATAACTCATAGTTTAAATGAAGAAGATGTTATAGTACAACTAAAAGATAGTACGGGTAAAATGATTATACCTGATTTAGTTAATACCTATACAGTTAATTCAGTGGCAATAACAGTATCAGAAACTGGTACATATAGAGTGATAATAATAGGATAATGGATTTATTAGGTAACTTAAAAATAGAAAAAACTACAAATACCCTCCTCGACATGAGGAATAGTACGGGGGGTTTAACAACATCAAACACTATTGATTTAACATACAAATGTAATATAGATGGTATTAATCGTAGTTCTTTTTTAATGACTGGAAGGGATGATATTGAATCATATAAATGGAGAACAGGAACTCAATCTATACAAACTTGGGGTAACTCAGGAGATTATAGAATTGATGAACTGAAAGATTTTATATGGCATAGTAGATTATTCATAGGGAGTAACACTGGCAATGTGGGAATAGGTACACATACTCCAGATTCTAAGTTACACGTTGTCGGTTCTATTAAAATGGTAGACGGTAATGAACAAAACGATTACGTATTAACTTCGGATGCCGATGGTGTCGGAAGTTGGCAACCTTGGACTGGTGGTATTGATAAATTTATCACAGGAGGTACGTACAATGATAGTACCGAAAAAATAGAGTTAACCACTAATACGGGAGATGTAATATATGTCCCAGTTAGTCCTTTGGTTGATTATGATGATCAAACATTAGACTTAAATAATAATATCTTAACTATAAGTAAATCAAACGATACTGTAGATTTGAGTGCGTATGTCAACCAACCAAACTTATGGACAGAGAGTGGTGCTAACATATACAGAAGTAGTAATGTCGGCATTGGTATTACTAACCCTACCGCACAACTGACAGTAAATAGAACATTCTCTATAGAAAATACAGATTTTAATAATAGTACCTCTACAGGTAGTAGATTATTAGTGGGTTTAAATGGCACCAATGGAGATACTTTTTCTTATATGCAAGCACAAGATGCTGGTGGAACTAGTAATAATAATCTAATATTGCAAAGATATGGTGGTAATGTCGGCATTGGGACAACTTCACCAACAACTGCATTATCTGTTGGTGGTGACGTAAGCGTTACTAGTGACATATATTTGGATGGTCATATAAATATGCCCTATGTAAATAATACAAGTCCCTTAGATACTCAAAGCTTATTACAAACCACCACAAGAAAAGCAGTCATAGCTATGGATATGGATGGAGATGATTCATATTTAGAATATGGTCATGTGGATGCAACTCAAACATATACACAATTTAGATTAAGAGATAATACCGAAGGAGATAGATTTAGAATATATGTCGATAATTATACCTCACCACCCGGTGATGATAGAATACCATTAGATGTTAGAGGGGATAAAGTATTACTTTCACAAGATGGAGGTAATGTCGGCATAGGTACTGACAGTCCAACTCATAGATTACATGTGGAGGGTTCGATTAAAATAGTAGACGGAACTCAAGGTTTAGATAAAGTTTTAACATCTGATGCTAATGGATTGGCAAGTTGGCAGACAATAAGTGTGGGAGATACAAATACTGATACTCAAGATTTAAGTTTCAGTAGCCCAACTCTTAGTTTAACAAATGGAGGAAATGTAGATTTAAGTCCTCTCTTAGATGATACTAACTTATGGACAGAGAGTGGTGCTAATATATACAGAAGTAGTAAAGTTGGTATTGGGACGAGTTTACCAGCTGCGGAACTGGAAATACAAGGAGACTCTGTAGTTGATATTAGTAGCGTGACGGCAACAAATGGCGACTCTCTTGCATATAATAATGTTTCTCAGTTAAAAATATCCAACGACAATAACAGTATGACTTTCTTTACGAATGGTACAAATAATGTTCGTAAGTCATTCATACAGGTTGGTCACAATAGTGCTTCGTGGGCTGCTGGTGTTGGTATCTTATCATTAAACCCTTTTGGGGGTAATGTAGGCATTGGGACAACTAGTCCAGGTGCCAAATTAACACTATATGGTACAAACTTAGAAGGCTGGGATTCTGGAATCAAACTAACACGTGAAGGTGGAGGAGAAGGAAGAATTGTCGTTGATTGGGATGGGATGAAATTCAAAACCAGTGTTGCTGGGGATGGGTACTATTTTAGAAATAATAGTAATACTACTAACCTATTCATTGCAGATGGAGGTAACGTCGGAATAGGTACAACTTCACCTGACACTAACTTACACGTTGCTGGTTCTATTAAAATTACTGGTGGAGGTCCAGGCGCTGATAAGGTCTTAACATCTGATGCTAATGGATTGGCAAGTTGGCAGACAATAAGTGTGGGAGATACAAATACTGATACTCAAGATTTAAGCTTTAATAACCCTACCCTAAGTTTAACAGATGGAGGTAGCGTAGATTTAAGTTCACTTAACACCGACACAAACCATTACTTAGACAGTGCAAGTATGGTAGGTAACACTTTAGAGTTAGGAAGGAATGGTGGTTTATCGGATTTAACTGTAGATTTATCTCAATTCTTAGATGATACTAACTTATGGACAGAGAATGGTGCTGATATATATAGAAATAATAATGTCGGCATTGGGACTGCAAACCCAACATATAGATTAGATATAAAAGGTTCTACTCAGATTGTATCAAGTGTTGAATCATCATATGGTGGATCATCAGGAATACGAGTTAAGAGAACTGATGGTGACGAAGTTCAGTTATTAGCAAACTATACTGGTTTTGGTGGTGGATTATCTAGCACAGATGCATTGAGGTTTGGAGTAAATGGAAACGGTATAACGACTCCATCCATGTATATAGAAACAGATGGTAATGTCGGAATAGGTACAACTTCACCTGACACTAACTTACACGTCGAAGGAGGTATTAAAATAAATGATGGTACTGCATTAACCAATTATGTTTTAACTGCAACCGACAATAACGGAATGGCAGAATGGAAATACAACCCAACACCTATCGTTATTTATGCAACAACAGAACTGGAACTCATACAGGGGTTTCAATGGTTTGATAGTCAAAATGTTGCAGGTATTATAAAATTAGGGAATGATATCCAATTAAGTAGTGACTTAACTTTAGACTTTCAAGATGGTATTGAACTATGGGGTGGTGATAACGAAATCAACTCTTCTTTGTATGGTTATAAAGTAATAATTGAAGGTACTAAAGGAGTATGTCGTAATGTGGTATTTCAGGGTAATATTGATCTTGCACAACCCTCTACTGAATCGCAACCAATTATTGACATAAATGGCCCTTACTTGAAAAGATTGACATTGGTAGATTGTACCTTTTCAGGTGTTGTAGGACATAGTGATTATACTGATCCAACTAAATATGTGATCAATATCGAAGATACTGCTACTGATTTCTTATTCTTTATGTCGGGTATTAGATTATCTTATGGTTCTACTGCAAGCGGGTATGCCGCCACCAAAGATGTTGATTCATTTAGGATTGCACTAAATTGTAGACTCAATGGGTTATCTTTAATGTGTTCGGATTGGGTAGTATCATATGGGGAAAAGGAAAGTTTGAGTACAAAATGGGAACATACCAAACAAGGTACATTAATTCGTTTTGATAGTACAATAAATAAGGGCAATGGGGGTACTGACCCTAACCCACAATTTAAAAGAAAATTCGCATACGATCAAAGTGTTACTTGGGACCCAAGTAGTAGAAGTAAAGATAGAGATTATGCACCTGTATCAAGAAAACAACAATGGTTAGATCCATACCCAACCTTCTGGGGCCCAACAACGACACAAGGAACTATATCACCACAATCTGGTAATGAAATTTTCGGTAATCCAGGTGACATTTACCATAAAACAGACACAGGTGATTTATATATGAAACATACCTCCATTGGTACGAATCCTCAGTGGATACAAATAGGGGGAGATACAAACACAGATGAACAAGATTTATCATTGGTTGGTAACACGTTAAACATAACTAATGGTACGAGTGCCGATTTAAGTAAATACGAACAAACATTATCTTTTAATAATAGCACTAATCTTTTATCGATAAGTGATGGTAATAATGTAGATTTAAGTTCAATCAATACTGACACTAACTATTACTTAAACAGTGCAAGTATGGTAGGTAATACATTAACTTTAGGTAGAAATGGAGGATTATCTAATGTTACTGTGGATTTATCCCAATTCTTAGATAATACTAACTTATGGACAGAGAATGGTAATGACATTCATAGTGCAAACAGTGGGAATGTAGGGATTAATAATGCATCTCCATCATCTAATTTACATATTTCAGGTTCCACCGCTTCTGATGTGAAATGGAGTAGTCACAGTAGTGGTGATAACTTATTTTTAAACGAAACACATAATGTTGTATTTATCCAATTGAATAATGTCGATGTAAGGAACGTAGTATTACCATTGGCTAGTAGTTGCCCTGGAAGGATTTATACAATAAAGTTAGCTGGAGGTGAATGGGGAACTGGACAAGTTTCTGTTTCTGTGAGTGACTATAAATCTATAAGTGGAGATAAGATTGATCGATGGACTGATTGGGTAAATATAACATCTGACCACACTACTGATGTGATGGATAGTATTACATTACAATCTGGAGGAGGAACTGCGTGGTGGATAATTAGTCATTATGGAGTTCAACCAGTGTTAGTACAATCCACAGGGAGTAATACACCCCTTGCTGGACATGCAGATTTAAGTATACAGGATTAAGCATAAGTAGGGTGGTACTATATTTATATGATAGATGAAAGAACTATCCCCAACATGGATAACTGATGATTACATTGACTTCGAACTGAAGAAATATAAACTCCTTGCATATTTGCAATATGTGGAGGGGGAGTTCAGCGACTACAAACTATATCCACATCTTAGTAATTTAATAAGTCATCTAAGTACTTTAGAGTCATTAAAGGAGAAGAAGACAATAATCTCCAACCATTTCCCAAAGGAACTATCAAGTATTGATGTCTTACAGTTCAACTTAGAATATAAGGCACTCATCAACCAATCTGACCATATGGATGAGTTGGATAAGATATTACAGTATTCCATCCCTGAGATAAACAAATACATTCAGAAGGGTGCTAAGTTATACGATGAGGTGGAGCAGACTATGGATATGTTATCCATCGGGTTAATACCCACTTACAGTAAGATGGGTTATTTCATTTTAGACACCGACAAACTATTATTATATCGGTATGACGTTGGTGAGGTGATGTTAGACGAAGTGTTTAAGTCCATCAAGGTTAACTACCTTACTGATTACGAAAAAACTATGGAAAATACGTATGAGAAAATAAGGATAGACATCCTTCGTAATATCAATAAGGTATTGGACACCCCCAACCCACCGACTTATGTTTTTAAGGTTAATAATAAATACGACATTGACCAAACCATCATTCCTTTGGCAAAGAGGATGTTACTCATCAAAAATATTAACATTTAGTATTTATATTTATATAAAGTTTTATATATTTAATTTTATAACAATAAAAAGAAAAAAGTCATAATGGAAACACAGGTGAATTTAACTTTAACAGAAAAAGAACTTCAGACTTTGTTATCTCTTTTAGAGGTTGCAGTAAAGGTCGGGGGGTTCCAAGATTCTATAGCTGATAACGCTGTATATTTCAAAAACAAACTAGTTACTGAATACAATGCAGTCAAAGAAGCTGAAGGAGAAACTACCACTACTACCACTACAGAAACTGTAGAGGAGTAATCTTAGTGGGTGGTTAAACAATTAAAGGGTCATTAGACCCTTTTTTTATGCTTATAAGTATTTATTATATATGACGATACCTACTGTAAAATACGCTGGTGTAATAATGGTTAATGAGAAGTTGCAGGTCTTGTTTGTCTTCGGTGATGGTAAATGGGATTACCCCACTGACATTGTAAAGGCTGGAGAGACCAACAAGCAGGCGGCATTAAGATCTGTTGTTGAAAGGACTAATGTCGACCCCGCGAATATAAGTATTTTAAAAGAGTTACCATCGACGGTACAGATGGAGGGTGATGTCATTAAAGAGACTAAACTTTTCATTTGTGAATACGACACCAACCCTGAATATCCGTTGCACGCTAAGTTGGAGCATGGAGTTTTTGAGAGTAAGTGGTATCCGATATCGGTATTGCCATTATTTGCGATGAAGACCCCACACAGATATATTACAGAGTTCTTGCATGAGTTATTTACGAGGACAAGAATATTGCACAGAGACCCTAAATCTTAACCGTTCCTGGTAAGTTTAGTTCATACCCCCCGAATCTTTTCATATAAGACTCTATCGAAGTCCCCAGAGCGTCTTTCTTTGTTTCCTTGCCGTTTGACTTAAGCCACTTTTTAACTCTCCCAGATCCAACCAGATGAGCCGACGCCAATATGCCTGATTCAGAGACACTTATGCCCTTTATTGTCATATTAGAATATTTCTTAATATGTCTTCTAAGGTTCTTTTTGTTGGCAATTAATAATAGAAACATCGCATCTTCCTGAAGCTGGGGGTTTTCCAAAAACTCTTCCTTTGAGACTATAATCCCCAACAACTTTAAGGTAGCTCGGGAAAATTGATACCTCCCCATAAATCCGTATTTATTTACTTTGGTGTAATCGTTTCTCGATTCAGAATAACCGAGGTCGGTGAGGAACTTCTTCCTGTCTTTCTTTTCCTTGAGCTCATTAACCTGAGTCGTCGGCATAATATCAGCAGGGGGGATGTTAAACCCAAATAACACCAAACACAAAAGTAACTTCTTCAATATTTGTAGTACCGTTTTAATTAGTAGTCTATTCCTTGTACTGCCGTTCTAACCCCAACCTTAATCTTATCTGTTCTCTTATCGTAACTCAAGGATGCAATCATACCAGCCTTTAATGTCCCCCTCAACATCTCCTCAGCGATGGGGTCTTCAATGTAAGTCTGTATTGCCCTTTGTAAAGGTCTCGCACCATATTTTTCGTTGTAACCGTTATCGACGATGATGTCTTTGGCGGTTCTATTTAACTTAACGATGATATCGTGTTCTTCCATTCTCTCTCTGAACTCCACCAACTCTATCTCCAAGATCTTCTCTATCTCCTCTTTTGATAGTGCGTTGAAGATGATGACATCGTCCAATCTATTTAAGAACTCAGGAGCGAAGGTTTTCTTTAACGCCTTCTCAATTATTGAACTCGATCTGTTAAGATCCGATTGGGTGCTCCCTTTTGTTCGGAAACCTGGTGACTTACCGAAGTTATCCAAATCTTTGATACCGATGTTTGATGTTAATATTATTAGTGTGTTTTTGAAGTCTACCTTTCTTCCCATACCATCAGTCATATGTCCTTCGTCCAACATCTGTAATAAGGAGTTAAATACCTCGGGGTGAGCCTTCTCTATCTCATCGAACAAAATAACAGAATATGGTTTTCTCCTTACTCTTTCTGTTAGTTGTCCCCCTTGTTCGTAACCGACATACCCTGGTGAAGCACCAACAAGTTTCGATACAGATACCTTCTCACCGAACTCTGACATATCCATTCGTATCAATGCATCTTCAGAACCGAAGATATATTTCGCCAATACCTTCGCCAGTTGTGTTTTGCCGACACCTGTCGGTCCCAAGAATATGAACGAACCGATTGGTTTACCTTTCTTCTTCAGCCCCAATCTATTTCTTTTTATTGCTTTGGTGACCTTAACGATTGCTTCTGACTGTCCGATAACCTTGCCTCCGAGTTCATCACCCATAAGTAATAGTTTACCTTTCTGTTCTTCCTCCATCCTTTCTAATGGTATCCCCGTCATCTGTGCGATAACGATGGAGACCTCTTTCTCCGTCACCGTTTCTCTTTTTATATTCAAGGACTTCTCCCAGTCATCTTTTGCTTTGTTCAAATGTTCCACCAGTTTCTTCTCGCTGTCTCTAAGTTCGGCAGCCTTCTCGTAGTTTTGACTCTTCACCACATCGACTTTCGCCTGCTTGACATCTTCGATCTGTTTCTCCAAATCTACTATCATCTGTGGTGGTTTAACATGGACGTGAGTTCGTGCTCCCACCTCGTCCAATAGGTCGATGGCTTTATCGGGGAACTCTCTGTCGTTGATATATCTTTCTGACAGTTTCACACATGCATCGATGGCATCTTCGGAATACTCAACTTTGTGATGTTCTTCGTAAGACTCTTTTATCTGATGTAATATCTCGAGTGTCTCTGCCAGTGATGGTGCTTCCACCGTTACTTTTTGGAATCTTCTGTTCAGTGCCCCATCTTTTTCTATGTTCTCTCTGAACTCATCAAATGTCGTTGCTCCGATACATTGTACCTCCCCCCTTGCGAGTGCGGGTTTCAATATGTTCGAAGCGTCCAATGACCCTGAGGCGTTACCAGCACCCACCATCGTATGTAGTTCATCGATGAAGAGGATAACGTCGTTAACTTCGTAGAGCTCATTTATTATTGCTTTAATCCTTTCTTCGAACTGTCCTCTGTATTTCGTCCCTGCGACGAGAGAGGTTAGGTCGAGTGACACTATCCTTTTACCGAACAATATTCTGGGACATTTATTTTCTATTATCCTTATCGCCAGTCCTTCGATGATGGTAGATTTACCGACACCAGGATTACCGATGAGGACGGGATTGTTTTTCTTTTTACGTGACAATATCTGACACACTCTTTCTATTTCGTTTTCTCTTCCGATGACGGGATCAACCTTTCCTTCTTTTGCCAGTTCTGTGATGTCCCTTGAGAAGTTATCAAGAACGGGGGTTTTACTTTTCCTGCTTGACTTTTTAGATTGTCTTTTTTCTCCTCCAGCTCCTTCTGCTGGTTCTCCAAATTCTGCAAAACTCATATTTTTTATTGTTTTTAGTGTGTTAAAATAAGTAACATTATGTTCTCTCAGTGTTTTCGCTGCGAAGTTAACATGATGTTTCAAAAACGATAGTAACAGGTGTTCTGTTTCTATTTTATCATTATTTAATCCTTTGGCTTCGACATTGGCACCTTCGATGATTTGTGTTGTTGTATCGTGAAGATTTATCGTTTTCACGTCTATTGGTGGATCGATGACATTATATCCTATGTGAGTATATATTTTATCATATATATCTTGAACGTCTCCGCTGGTAATTTCTTTTATTATCTTCATTGCGGTGTTATCGTCGTGTGCGATGATTGCCAGCATCACATGTTCGGGATATACCTGCATATGGTTCATCTGTTGGGAGAGTGCCGCTGAGGACTTCAATATTTTCTTAACTTCGTCTGTAATATTCTTCATAGTATTTTTACCTTTTCTCCTTCAATAAATATGCCACCCTATCAGATAATACAAATATAAAACAATACCAACACAAAGTCAAATTTGCTGTTTTAATCATAACTTTTACAAATATCTGCAATTTATTGCAAAAAACCAAATAATTCATGCAGAAAAAAATATTTATTTTCTATCTGTCATATTTACAATCTTATATATGTATATATTTAATATGACTGACAGAACGACCGATTATTTATTTTGGCACAAGTATTGACATTATGAAATCATTAAATAACATTATAAACTAAAAAATAAAATTATGTTTGGAAAAAATGATTTGAATCCATTATTTATCGATCTATTCGATGACGTATGGAGAACGACAAATAACTTGTCAAGAAACCTGGGAGTGGAACTTCCTTATAACGTAAACGAAACTGAAAATGATTATACCCTCGAAGTATCACTTCCTGGATTTGAGAAATCAGATATTAATATTCGTGTCGAAAATGATATGTTGACTCTCTCTCATAACAATGATCAAGCATCAGAAACGTTCTCATGGAAACATTCCTTCACTAAGAGCTTCACACTACCAAAATATGTGAACACAAAAAAAGTGACAGCAGAACTGGAAAATGGAATACTGAATATCGTAGTACCAAAAGAAACAGAAGTGAAGAACGTTGTCGACATAAAAATTAAATAATAAAAGGGGCGAAAGCCCCTTAATATAAAAAATAATAGAAATGGGAAAAATAATAGGAATAGATTTAGGAACATCGAACTCTTGCTGCGCAGTGATGCAGGGAGGAACGGCAACGATAATCGCCAACGACGAAGGGAAAAGAACAACACCGTCGATAGTTGGTTTTCTCGATAACGGAGAAATAAAAGTGGGAGACCCCGCAAAAAGACAAGCCGTAACAAATCCAGAGAAAACAGTCTACTCAGTGAAAAGATTCATGGGGAAAAGATTTAAAGATACATCAACAGAAGATAGAGAAGTACCTTACTCAGTGAAAAAAGGCACTAAAGACTCAATAAAAATAGAAATAGGAGATAGGAAATATACCCCCCAAGAACTGTCAGCGTATATCCTCCAGAAAATAAAGAAATATGCCGAAGACTATCTCGGAGAAGAAGTGACTGAAGCAGTAATCACCGTTCCCGCATATTTTAACGACTCAGAACGTCAAGCAACAAAAGAAGCTGGACAAATAGCAGGACTGGAAGTCAAAAGAATCATCAACGAACCAACTGCAGCCGCTCTCGCATACGGACTCGACAAAAAAGAAGACGACGTAAGAATAGCAGTATACGACCTCGGTGGTGGTACTTTTGATGTTTCCATACTTGAACTCGGTGACGGGATCTTCGAAGTGAAGTCAACAAACGGAGACGTAAGACTCGGTGGCGATGACTTCGATAAAGCAATAATAGACTGGCTCGTTAAAGAGTTTAACGATACCGAAGGTGTCGATGTATCAAAAGATACAATGGCACTACAAAGAATAAGAGAAGCCGCAGAGAAAGCAAAAGTTGAACTGTCAAACGCCAGCGAAACAGAAATAAACCTTCCCTATATTACCGCAGATCAAAGCGGACCCAAACATTTGGTTAAGAAACTCTCACGAGCACAGTTCGAAAGAATGACAGATGATCTTATCCAACGTTCTATTAAACCATGCCAACAGGCACTTAAAGACTCAGGGTATGATAAGTCAGAAATCGATGAAGTTATTCTCGTTGGTGGTTCTACTCGCATCCCAAAGGTTCAAGAAGCCGTAGAGAAGTTCTTCGGCAAAAAACCAAGTAAAGGTGTTAACCCCGACGAAGTTGTCGCCATGGGAGCTGCCATTCAAGGTGGCGTACTAGCAGGTGATGTTAAAGATGTTCTACTTCTTGATGTTACCCCACTATCACTCGGTATCGAAACCGTAGGTGGAGTGATGACAAGACTGATAGACTCCAATACGACAATACCTGTCAATAAGAAACAATCGTTCTCCACAGCAGTTGAGAATCAATCTGGCGTAGAGATACATGTCCTTCAAGGTGAAAGAACAATGTCAGTAGATAATAAAAGTGTCGGCAAGTTTATGTTGGATGGGATACCACCAGCACCAAGAGGAGTACCACAAATCGAAGTCGCTTTCGATATCGATGTTAACGGAATCCTTAAAGTGTCAGC
>Ga0208299_1001732_pt1 | contig 15694 bp, 15 predicted proteins | sample 15_taG_FD_184089 | JGI IMG/M metagenome (GOLD analysis project Ga0208299, IMG submission 184089) | Marine viral communities from the Subarctic Pacific Ocean - 15_ETSP_OMZ_AT15312 metaG (SPAdes) (version 2) | ecosystem: Environmental > Aquatic > Marine > Oceanic | place: Pacific Ocean | collected...
GTATTAGGAACGGCGAAGCAGATGGGTTTAAGGATAAGATGGGGCGGCGACTGGGATATGGATACCCAAACTAAAGATAATAAATTTGATGATTTAGTTCATTTCGAGTTAAAGGAATAATGCCAAAGCAGATATATAAATTAAATGATTTTTCTGGTGGTTTAAATTGGAATAAAGACCCTAGAGATATAGCAGACAACGAACTTGTACAAGCTGATTTTTGTTATTTAGATAGAGTTGGAGGCATAAGGGGAAGTGGGGTTTTTAATCCTGGAGGGCAATCGGTTCCACCGGAAGGAACGCACACTGTTGGTGGCGGTTATTACTCGTTTGAAAGCGACCATGTAGATGGATCATCGGCAGTACAGATTGGTGCTCAATGGCTTTGCACCGTTGATGGACTTGATGGGACATTTGAGGCAACTGCTATTGTAGGCTCTGAATATACTGCGGCGACAACCGGAGTTGATCTTGGAGCGGTAGATGCACCGTCATGGACTGCAAATCAATTAGCATTCGGTAGTGGGGGAACAACTATTTCCAGAAATTCCGGCGCTTATTTTGATGCTTCTAATATTGAAAGTGGAGATTTTATTCAAATAAGTGGATGCACTACCGATGTAGATAGAAATTGCTATGCATTTGTAGGGGCGGCTGGCTCAACGAGGCTTCAGCTTGATGGAGTAGGAATAAGTGCAGTTACTTCAAACGAGGCTGGAGCTCCAGTTATAAAAAGACTAATAAGACCAGTATTTTTTGATAACAACGACGATGTTAGAATAGCTGATGCTTCTTTTTCTGCTGGAACTCGAAGGAAAAAATATTCATATGTTAAAAGAACTCATTTTGATGGTGCAGCAGGGGCAGAAGACTCTTATGATAATTGGTTTGCTAATAATTGTGACTTAACTCCTCCAACTGAATTAGCTATAACTGCTGATTATCCAGCTGCTGGAGTAGGATTTAGATTAACTGCAGCAACCCCTGCAGGTGGTAGCTTTTTAGCAAAAACATGGCAGATAGCAGGCAGTTTAATATATGAAGACGATCAAGAGTCATTATTATATATCCCTGCAGCTAATCATGAAATAACAACAGCAGCAGACGATTCTATTGATCTTGATATACGGGCAACTCCTCCATTTGACGAAAGAGTTACCGGTGCAAGAATTTATATAAGAGAAAGTGGATCAAGAGATGCTTGGTCTATGCTTGTTGATATCAGCTTAAGAGAAGGCGTTAGGGCAAAATTTGATTCTGAGTATACAGCTTGGACAAGAGGAGGTTCTGATACTGAAGTATATGTGAATACAACACTTATATTAGCTGAAAACTTTGAGACATATTCCATTATAAATGGGTTTGCTCCAGATGAATTTAAAATTGACTTACAGGCTACCGGAGAATCATATAAAGATGCTATATTGGCTAATAGGCGTTGTTTTGTAGCTAATGTAAAAATGCTAGACCCAGAAGGAAATGGAACTAGTGATTTAATTCGTATGCGTGATAGAATTATGTATACGCCTCCGGGAAAATTTGATACATTTCCAAGAAGTTTTTTTATAGATGTAGTAAGAGGTGACGCAGACGAGTATACCGCTTTAGCATATTATGCTGATAGACTATTCGCATTTAAGAAGAATACTCTTTATATAATTAATATATCTTCACCATCTCCTGCGAATTGGTTTCTTGAATCAACGGAGAGAAACAAGGGAGTTGGATTCCCATGTTCTGTGTGGACTGCTAAAAATGGAATTTATTGGGCAAATTTTACAGGTGTATTCTGGTTTAATGGTAGCGATGTAATAGATATTACAGAAGGAAAACTACCTCAATCTAGTTATATATCTGGAAATAGAATGGCGTTAGGTTACATGCCTCTTGTTTGGTATGACTTTGAAGTTAATTCACTTTATATTAAAAGTAACGCTTATTCTCGTGACGATAGAGGCGGTTCTCAAACAGCAGATAACAGAGGAACTTGGGTATTTAATTTTAATTCTGGCGGATGGTCAAGATTAAGATATGATGCATTTGGAACAGAAACTTTAGAATATTATTCAAATATTGTGGTGAGAGCTGGTACCGTTTTTTATGCAGGTTCCATTACGCAACAAGAGGGCGATGGAAGTTTAGATATAACATCAAGTCAAGGCTCCTTTGAAGATGACTTAAGAGCTTCAAATGCAAGTCTTGTAGCTGACAAACAAATTGTCAAAACAAAGGATATTGATTTTGGGAATCCAGCTAAAATTAAAAAGGTATATTCAGTAATTATAACATACAGAGCATCAGCTGCCATGACAACACCAGTGTCATACGCAACAGATGGTGGAAGTAGTTATACAAATTTTACTGGTAATTTTTCAGATACTGGCGCAGGAGCCTCTACTGAAGATTGGGCAAAACTTAGAGTAACACTAGCTGCTCCTGTTGAATGTCAAAGTTTACAAATTAAAATACAGAATACTGCGCAGGGTTCGTTTCAAATAAATGATATTTCAATAGAGTATAGAATGATTAACAAGAGAGTATCATGAGTAGTATAGATACAAAAATAAGAAAACTTGAACATACGAAACGTGGGCAAGCAGTTGGAACAAGACAACAGCCAGCTATAAGGGAAATGCAAGATGGCGACGAGCGTGTTGTTCTTGCTGGCGGAAACACATTAAGAGTATACAAAAAAGAATTTGGTAAGCTTTGGTACTCAGAATTTACAGGAATATAATATGGCAAATTATTCATCATTATTAGCCTCTATAAGAGGAGGAACAAGCGTAGGCGCTAAAAAGGGTTCTACTGGAATAGATATAAAGGCGGGTCAAGACCTTTCTGTGTTAAATAAACTTCTTTCTTCACTCGGTGACGTAGAAGGAGAACTCGGAAAAGAATTCGTTGAAATGGAGACCGCTAGAGGCAAGGGGCAATTAGCTGGAAGTGTTGTTGGAAGCATAATTGGATTTATAGCTAGCGGTGGAAATCCGTGGGGCGCGGCTGTTGGAGGTGGTATAGGCTCTTATGGTGGCGGTCATTATGCCACCCGTAAAGATGTATCTGATATAATGCGTCAAAAAAGAGAAAAAGAGCGACTTCTTAGCCAGCGAAAAGATACAACGTTTCACAGTTCAAAGGAAGAAAGCGCGGAAAAATATGGAAAAGATATAGGTAGATATATTTCTTCAGCAAATACTCAACTTAAGAACAGACTTCTTAAAAATGCGCTTTTGGATGCAGTTGGATCATATCTTATGGCGGGAAAATTTAAGAAATGGGATCCAAAGGGAACTGGCGCTACTCTTGGAGATTGGATGAAAACTACAGGCCCAGAGGGAGATCCTCTTGGTGTAACTGGTGGTATTAAAGCGTATTCCAAAGCTGCTAAATCTAAAGCTATGACTGACGCTGGTCTAAATGTCGGCAGTAGCGCTTTGGGTTTAGCTGATATACCTGTAGACCCATATACAAGCAGTAAGCATATGGGAACTGGGTCGCTGTTTGACCTTGCAGGAAATTACGGTACTGGAGCGGTGATGCCAACTGGGTTATCAATTAATGATTTACTTGGATATGACCCAGCAAAACATATTTTACCATCCCCTACTTCACCATCTACCAGAAGAAAACCACTGCTTGAATCTATATTCAATGAAGAAGAAAATTTATTATCAGATATTTTTAGTGGACAAGGAATTATACAAAGGTAGAATTGGTTTGAAAATAAAATTTAACATCGAAAGGAAGTAAGTAATGAGTATGCCTTTTTATACAAACAACTGGAGTGCTTTTGGTCTTGGGAACTCGCAGGGTGCTGGTTCGGTAGACCCAACAAGAAATGCTGGAGATATTACTAAGACTGGAGAAACGCCACCTGCGCAAACGCAAATACCGCAAACTCTAGCGGATGCGCTTGCAGCTATGGGTATGTCAGATTATTCATATATGTTTAGCGGAAAAGGCTCGGACATAGGAAAGAAATTGGGGCTTACGGCTGAGCAAGCGAAAAAATTTGCCCAATATTTAACCCCATTCCAAGAAGGCCAATTTGGTGATTTGCTTAGCGGTATACCGGATTGGCAAAAAGAGCAGATGGGTATGCTACAGGAACAAAATCGAATCGGGCGTACTTCAGCAACGTCAGATTATTTTACTGGTCTTGGGTCTGCGCAAAGCCAATATGATATAGGGACTGAAGCTACAAAATCAAAATTTGATCTTGGGAGTACACAAGCCCAACAAAGATTTGGTCTTGGAACATCTAGGGCGAGAGAATCACATGGGACTAATGTAGAAAATTTAAGAGCAAAAGCTTTCCAAGATATGCTTGCGGCTGGAGGTGTTGGACAGACATTTGAAAGCTCTGGGGCTGGGAGACAGGCAAAACAAACAGCAAGCGATATACTTGGGACTCAATATGGAGGAATGCAATCCGGACTTCAGTCAACGCTGAGGGGGCTTGGTGAACAAAAAGCATCAACATTGGCTGGTTTGGGGCTCGAAAAAAAGACTTCATTGGCTTCTCTTTTAGAAACACTTGGGACTTCGAAAAGTCGATTAGAAGATACGAGAACTAATACTTTAGCCAAGCTTGGATTGTCTTTTACGGCTGGTAAAGCTCAGGTAGAAGAAGAAGCAGATGCAAGGCTTGGGCAGGCATACGGACTTCTTTCTCAGTATATAAAGGATGTATTAGGACTTGGCAGTCAATGGGCTGGATATGATCCCACTGGTGGCACAGGTGGTGGTGATGGTGGCGGTCGCTCTGGTGATCCCGGTGGTGGCACAGGTGGTGGTGGTACCGGATTACTAACTGGAGACAATGTAGTTGACATATTAGTCTAGAAATGAAGTAGTATAATTAAGGAATATCATGGCAAACGGTGACTTAGCAAGAGCATTAGCATATCAAAGTAATTTGCAATCCGATACAAGAGCTCTCTTTATGCAGTGGATGAATAATGTAACGCAATCTAATGAAAGAGATAAGCAAAGATTATATGAGAGTACTATTCGCGATGAAGATAGGAAAATATCTGAAGGTATCCGCGAAGAAAATAAAAGACAATCTTTATCTGAATGGAATCGCAATGAAACTCGCTATCAAGATACACTAAGAAGGCAAGGGAAGATAGATTCTAGGAATCAAGATGTTGGGCTTATTAATCAAGGTTCTGAAATATCGAGTTTGCAAGGGCAAAAAGATTATTACAAAAAACTTATAGATTCTAAGGGATTAAAGTCTATTCATGGGATTAACTTGGCAGAATCTAGAGTTAATTTTCTTACTGGAAGAATTGCAGATGCAAATAAAAATATAGGAACGCTTAGTGATATAGGTATGGAGAAATATTATGTTGACCAAGCTTCGAATTTCTACATGCAAGGCAATGACGCAGCTGCTTTTAATATAATAGATAATCATTTTAAAAACAGGTTTAAAGACCCTCAAACTTTAGCTGCATCACAATTGTTACTTTCTAATATCAAGACGGACAAAACTTCTTTAGGTAAATTGGTTGGCGTTTTTGGTGAGGACGTAGACGCTGAAAGATTAAGGCTCCAAAAGTCAATAGATGATAATACAAAATCATTTAGAAAGTTATACCAACTTAAAGCACCATTTGATTCTAAATCTGCTGAACTTAAATTTAGTTCTAATTTTACAAAGAGTCTTGTGGATTCGGGTTTAGATAAAGAATCTTCGAGTGAGTTATTTAAAAAGTATGCAGATATAATAAAACCTTTTAGGGAAAAATATTTTACTGGTGGATATACGGAAGCTGAAATAGATTCGGCAGGCCAAAAGATTATAAATGATATTATAACAAAAGAAAAAAATACTCTACCACCAGTTACCAAGACTGGCGAATGGGAAGATATGGTTCCAACGGCTGGACAGGTTGGTGCTGGATTTCTTGGATGGCAACTTACTAAAGAGCCAATAAAAAAAGCTGCAAAAGTTATTGGAGACAAGGCAGTTGCCGCTGGTAAACATCTACAGTTTGTGACAAAACTCCCGGGACAGGATATTGTTAAATTTTTAGATGAAGTGGCAATGAATACTCCGGGGAGAGCTGGAACTATGATGCCTAAAGTAGAAAAATTATTAGATAAAATAAATGAGCTTTCTGGGGAAAAGAAAACTAAAGAAAATATATTTAAGATGAAAAAGTTAAATACAGAGCTTGATGATCAGATTAATAAAGTTAAAAGAAATTTAAGAAAACGTGGGGTTTCTACTAAGATGAAAGATGCCGATATTGAAAAATTATTAAGAAATCCAAACAAATGGAGACTTGCTGGTGTCAAAAAGCATATGATTGATCTTAGGCCAAAAGCCGCTGGAGCAGTTAGAGGTTGGGGCGTATATAGCGCTGCAAGAAGAATAGGGGAAGCGCTTGGAGATCCAACTGGAGGTGTGGCTACTGGGCTTGGAGCCGCTAGCGCTGTAAAGGGAATTAAATCACTAGTAAAGAAAAAAGGCAAGAAATGGACTTATAAGAAACTTGCTCCGATAGTTGGGAAGACTCTAGCAAAAAGAGTTGCCACTGGCGCTATTGCTGGATTGGCTACTGGCCCCGGTGCTGTTGTAACAACTGTTGGTGGAGTTGCTTTAGGGATTTGGGACTTATATGACATTTTGTTCAAAGGCGAAGAGCCTGCAGAGGGGGAACTTGCTTCACGGGTAACAGCACAAAGTAATCCCACTCAATCGCAAATAGATTCTGCGCAAGTAAGAAAAGATTATCCAAATTACTTCATTCCGGCTATAAAATAATATGCCTCAAGAAAATTTCTTTAATCTTTTTTCAGACACGAATGAAGATGAAATATCTTCTCTTAGAACATTTGGAGAAGGAATTGAATCTGAAAACTTATTTGATATATTCACAGAGTACGAGGATAAACAAAAAGCCAATAGCCCCGATTTATGGAACTATATTCCAGATTTTATAAAAAGAGGATATAACGAATCTATTACAGGTATGGCTCAACAGCTTGCCACGGGTGAAGCGCCATTTGATTTAGAGAGTTACAATCCCGGAGTTCTTGGAGACATAGGTGCTGGTGTAATAAGTTTCTTTATGCCTGCTGATATAGGTTTGTTTGCAGCAGGTGGAGGAATAGGTGGTCAAGCTGCTAAAGTAGCTGGTAAAACTGCTTTAAAACAAATGATACGAGCTGGCGTGAAAAAGGAATTCGCAGAAGATGTTCTCCAAAAAGGTATTTCAACTTTAGCTGGTAGAGCTGGCGTGGCTGCGGGTTCTGGCGCTGTTGCTCTTGGTACTTATAGTGGCATAGCAGATGCAATGGCTCAGGAAATAAATGATAATGATATAGATTTCGGTCAAGTAATTGAGGCAGCCGGTAAAGGTGCTGTGTTGGGAGCTGTTACTGGTGGTGTTGGTGGAAGAGCAGCTCATAAGGGTTCGAGTGAATCTGTGCGCATAGCTCAGGAAATAGCATCGTTTGGTACTCTTGAACCAGCATTAGATCTCAGATTGCCCACGCCTCAAGACTATCTCCATGCAAGCGGTATGATACTTGGCATACGTGGTGCTAATATGGCTATTAAAGGTGGAGTGAGAGCCGCTAAGGGCGAGCCAATAATACAACCTAAGATAAAGGCTAAAGAAGCTTCTCCAGAATTTATAGAGGAATATGCAAAAAGGGAATTAAAATTTACAGAAGAAAGCGCTAAAGAGGGACAAGTTTGGACTTCAGAAAGAAAAGGATTTGAAAAGGCTGAGATAGTTAAAGAAGGAGAAACTGCTGAAGGGTTAAATGTATTTAGAATTAGGAGTATTGACTCAAAGAAAAAGAAAACTATTTCACTTGGGAAAGCTGAATTTTTTAAAGAATTTGATTTATATAAAGAGGGAATGTCCCCCGAGGCTTTACGTAAAAAGAGGGTTGGTGAAGTAGCTGGGTTAAGTAGGAAGCTTACTACAGAAGAATACGGATTTGATAATAAATTTCTTGCTGAAAAGAAAAAGCATATTACCGGGAAGAAAGATAAAAGCACTAAGGACATGAGTCCTCTAGAACTTTTTAAATATAGAAAAGCACTTCAATACGAACAACAATTAGTTGATATAAAAAAACATGCTAAAGCTGGCGGTCTTATGGAGATTGAGCCGGGCAAGACATTGATAGAAAGATTGCTTCCAGAAAAATGGGTGCAACCAATGATTTCCGCAGAGGCGAGGCTGAAGTCAGGCGAAGGACAAACCCTTGGTGTTCGTTGGATTCCACAAGCGGATGCAAGAGCAAAAGAAATTACAGGAACTTTCGTGGAAAAAGCTGTTATTGAGAGTGGGCTTAGGAAATTTAAAAGACCAGAGGAGGTAGCAGATGCTCTTGAAGGTAAAAAGGTAAGTAGAGAGGCAGAGGCAATAGCTAAAGAAATTAGAAAGTCTTTGAAAGAGGCATTTAAACAGGCCGAAGATGCTGGAATAGATGTCGCTGGATACATAGAGGGATACTTTCCTCGCATGATGAAGAAGAGTATTCAAAAGATTATATTTGATGACATGATGCCGTTTTTGGCCAAGAATAAAGCATTTCTTGAAAAGAAAATAGTAAAGAAAAGCGAATTAAATATGCTTAACAAGATTGTCGAAAGGGCGATAGCGGCGGGCGAATTTTCCAATACAACCAATAAGGCTCTCAGTCGACTTGTTAAGGAAGGTAAGCTTAGTTATAAAGAGGCTATGGAGGCATTGAGAGAAGACGTGTTTGGCGAAATGTATTCTCCTTTTGGCAATTTGGAAAAGAAAAGAAAATTAAAACTTCCAACTGATTTTTACGAAAGAAATGCTACTGAGATCATTACAAGGTATTTTGATAAGTTTGGAAGAAGGATGGCAAACGCTGAAGTTTTTGGTAACAAAGGTGAAAAGGCGAAGGCTATGTTGGATAGTCTTAGATTAAAAAATCCTGCTGAATATAGAGTGTTAAAAGAATTATATGGTAACTTCACTGGCTTATCGAGCGTAGACCCGGCGAAACAGATGTCTCCAGCGGCTAGAAAACTTGCTGAAAACATTATGTCGTTTGAGTACGGAACAAAGATCGGTCTCGGTTTCGCTACTATTCCCAACATTACACAGACTTTAATATCTACTGCGGTTGAAGCTGGGTTTTGGCGAACCACAAAAGGTGCATTTAGACTGCTTGATAAGGGAGTAAGAAAAAGAATAAGACAATCTGGGGCTACTCATCATAATGTTATGGATATTCTTCTTGGTACTGATATGGGGATAACTAATCCCAGAAGTATAAAAGAAGGTATAAAGAAAGTAGTCACAGAAAAGGGCAGTAGATTAGCTCACATTGCTAACTTACTTGCTACAATTACTCAGTTTAAAAATATTAACTACTTCAACCAGTTATTAGCAGCGTCTACAGCAGAAATATATGTAAAGGATTTGCATAAGGTAGCTAAGTCAAATGCTCCAAGATCTCTAAGAGAAGAGGGAAATAGCAGATATAATTGGGCAACAAGAAATCTTACAAGACTTGGAGTTTCTGAAAAAAGTTATAACAAATCATCCTTAAGCACTACTAATATAGAAAACGCAATGTATAGATTTGCAAAAGAGAGTCAATTGCAGAAAGATATTCTTAAAGACCCTCTGGCTTTTAATAATCCAAAATTGAGACCATTCTTCATTTTTAAAAGATTTGGATATAGACAGGCTAAATACGCTAAGGACACATTAAAAAGAGAGATATCGGCTGGGAATGTTTTTGCTCCGCTGAGGATGGCAGCTGGTGGAATGCTTGGAGCAACATTTGTTATGTGGGCTAAAGATAAACTGATAAAATGGTTAAGCGGTGAAGATGTGGTAAGAGAAGATAAAGAAGGATGGGATAGATTTTTTGAAGCCTTTGGTGTTGTTGGCTCTATGGGTTTCTTTTCTGACATACTTGAAGCTGAGGATAAATTGTCTTCAATCAAATTCTTTTTGACTCCTGTTGTTTTATCTGATCTTGAGAAAGGGTACTCCGGAGCGCAGGCATTGTCAAACAATATTGAAAAATATGGAGCTGAGAATTGGGAGACATATCAAAGAAGTATCAAAGGGTTTGCTCCTATTTTTGGAAGCATTGTAAGGCAAGCTGCTAGGCGAGTAGAGACTCCCGGCCAGAAGAAAAAGGGAGTATCCTCAGCAAAGGGTAGATTGAGAACTAAAATATTTGAATATTATGAGAGTGGAGAGAAGACTCAAGCATTCAATCTATTTAAAGAATGGAATAGCAAAAGACCAAGTAATCCATTACTGTTTGAAGATATTAATTTTTCAGCTTATATGGTTTGGAGAATAAGAAAATTAAAAGAAGCGAGTAACCCGTAATGCCTAACCGAGCTGCAAAAGAGCGCAAGCGACGAAGACATAAGATTAATATTTTAAATAAGCGTAGAAAAAGAGAATTAAAAAAAGCTAAGAATAAAGATGCCACCGCAGACTAAAACAATACAAGATATCTACAAGCAATTTGAGCTTGATAGGTTGTATGCTGGCAAATCTTCTGGTGATGGCGAGAGTATTATCGGCGCTATGCAGTCTCAACAAAGATTAGCATCTATGCCTCAAGGTGGCGCAATGCAGAGTCTTACACCTATTGGGCCGATTGATTTCTTAGCTGAAACTGCTATGACTGGCGCAAGTCAAATGGAAGGTATGAATCCATTGGCTATGTTGTTAGCTGGCGCATTAGCACCGGGAGCTTATAAGAAACTTAAGACCACTAATACACCTGCTCTTTTAAAAAAGTTCAATGTAAAAGTAGATAATCCTCTTTATCATAATACTGGTATTAGACATACAGAAAATATTTTAAAGACTGGTCGTGTTAAAGCTACAAATGTGGACAAATCTATATCTTTGACGAGGAATCCTGAATATTCTTCTATCCCGGGTTTACACTCTTCTGATTTGGATGCTCAAATAATATTTGACAAAAAAAATATTTCCTCAATAAAAGATTCCAAGGTAAAACCGTATGTTTATTCTCCGCGTGGATCTGCTAGAAAAACTGAATTAGGATCTCCAATTTTTGGGAAACCAAGTCCATGGTTTGAAGCAGAGGAAAGAGTTTTTAGCAAAAGAGGGATACCTTCAAGCAATATAAAGGCAATTAAAATAAGGAATGCTAATAAAGTTCCAATGCATAAATATCCCGGAGAAACACCTAGGGATATTCAACATATGGAGTGGCTTAAAGACAAAGACCACGCACTTTTGTCTTTGTTAAAAACGGCAGGAAATAAAAAGATACCTGTTATAATAGAGCCTGCTGCAGAAGAGGGAGTTATGGGATTGCTAGACATAATGAATCCAAAACAGCAATCAAAAGTTTTAAAGAATACAAAGTTTGCTGGTGGTAGAACTCGTAAGGATGTTCCATTTGAGAAATCATCTGATTTTGATGTTTCAGGAAACTATGAAGGTATCGTAGGTGGTAAAAAATACAAGGTATACGAAGAAGGCGGTGAATGGTATTCATCGGAAACAAATGGATTTATTGGGGATACGATAGAAGAGGCAACTGATTATATAAAAAAAGGATACCTAGACCAAGATATCGAATTCGATAGAATGTAAGGGTAAATAAAATGGCTGGACAAGAAGCATTTATAAAAGAAGGCGAAACAAGTATACAATACTACACGCCAGAACAAGAAGACTTAATTAATCAAATATTTGACAAAGTTTCGTTCGACGATAATCTCCCTATAGCAGAGAGAATGCAAATGATTTTAGAAATGATTAACAATCCAGATAAGCATGATTTCTTCGAAAGAAAGCCAATGCTGCAGGAAAGACCCACTGCAAAAAGTATAGACCAAATTATTCAAGAATCAAATTTTATAGATGCTTTAGCACCGGCAGATAAAACAAATGTTGAGGCTACCTATACAGGGGGAAAAACTTTTATTGAAAAACTTTTAGAAAATCCAAGGATTTTTTCTCGGGAACCTATCCCAGACCCAGATATTATGTAACCAAAAAAGTTATTTATCTATCTTAAGCTGTCTCTTCATAAGGAGCCTTGCTTTCTTCTTTTCTCGACGCTTTCTCTCGGATTTCTTTTCGTAGAATTGTTGTTTCTTGAATTCTTCTATCACCCCGCTTTCATTAAACACCCTTTTAAAGCGCGAAATTAGCCCTTGAACGCTTTCATTTTTCTTTCTTGATACCCCTATCGGCTTGGCTTGAAAAGTTTCTAATTTCACCCAATTACCTCCATCTCAAATTGTTTCTTTTCCAATTCGTGGCTTGTGGCAGCTTTCAAATCATCAAAGAGTTTACAGCTATCGCCAGAATATCCTACTTCAACCGAGCCTGTAGTCCCATATCTATTCTTAGACACTACCAGTTGTAATTCATTTTCAGTCCATACACGACCAGTAGTATCTTCTTCTCCGTATCTTGATATATATGGGTAGTGTGTGAATGCTACTATTTCGGCATCTTGTTCTAGGTTGCCAGACTCGGCAAGATCAGATAGCCTTGGAACTGCATCGGTTCTATATTCTATATTTCTATTAAGCTGGGATACAAGAAGTACACACATATTTTCAGACTTGGCAAGCCACTTGTACTGCTTCGTCGTATCTCCTATTTTATGTCTCAAATCACGCCTATCGTTAGACGGATATTCAATGAGACCTATGTGGTCATCTATCACAACATCGGGTTTTATGTTCTTTATTTCGTGAAATGAATCAGATATAGTTCTTATATCATCATACATAAAAAGTTTATCTTTATAATTTTCGTATATGAAATCCATTGCTTCGTTTACTTTTGTTTTGCTTGAAGGGACTCCGTGCCTTAGATTCCTATATGATATGGTATCACCCTCCATAGCTATAAACTTCTTCATCATCTCGGTATTAGGCATCTCCCTATTAAACATAGCTACCTTGTATCCGTTTATAACTAGGTTTCTCGCAATGTTTGCTGCTACCGTAGTCTTTCCGTTCGCAGGCCTTCCTGCTATAATAGTTATCTCACCTCTGGTCATTCCAGATATTACTTTATCAAACTTGTTTATACCAGTTTTAATATTTGTCTTTCTTTCGAAGATTGATCTTCTGGTATCATCAAGCAACTCTTCCATGCTAAACTCGTTAGAAGGTTGAAGCTTTATAAGATTACCTATTACGGTATGAGAGTCGTTAAGCAATTCCCCTATATCATTTGAGTTATCTTTCGTTAGATTGCCAAGTTTTTTAGAGTAAGTACCCAATCTTCTTCTAAGCCAATATCCATGTAGCATCTTTGCATAGTACTCAGCCCGTGATGGGGTAGCCTCGGATGTGGCTATTTCTGTTATATTGTATGCTATTTCTTTAGTTATACTATCTTTTTGTGGATAATTGTGTAGAATACTTACCGCATCTATATCCTCGCCTCGTTCATCTAAGGATAGAATCGTTTCCCATATATTCTTATGGAAATCAAAGTAGAACACACCCGGCTCTTCTACCCATTTCTGTGCTAAGTCTAAATTCTTTGACTCCATCATAATGGAGCCAAGCAATGCTTTTTCCGTTGATTCGCTATACAAGCAATTTACCCTGCCTTTCTAATCTGTCTAATCTTGTCAAGGATATTTCATAATAAATTGTCATTATTTCAGACCCTATGTAATTTCTGTTACTGGTATAGGCAGCCTCAGCTGTGGTACCTGAACCCATGAATGGGTCATAGACAATATCATTTTCCTTAGAACTTTTATTTACAAGATAAGAAATAAGTTCCACAGGTTTTTGGGTGGGATGTAATTTGTTTCCTGTCCTCGCAAACTTTACAATATTGGGGTCTCGCCTCCCGTTTAACAATCTTCTTCCCTTTGTGGCGAACAATATCATTTCATATTTAGGGGCGTAATCGCCCTTTAAATCGCCCATACTTGTATTATTCTTTTCCCATATTAATATATTTTTAATTGTAAAATATCTTTCAAGAGATTGTTTGAATATGTCTACATTATGGAAAGAACAAAACATATATAAATGAGAATCCGCCTTAAGAATCCTGTTCGTCTCTGCACAGAAATCGTTTACCCAATCTAAATTATCGTCCCAATGTATATCCCCATATCGTTTAGCTCTATGATTGCTTCTGAATTTCATTCCATATGGAGGGTCGGTTACAATAAGGTCAATGAATTTATTCTTCATTCTGCCCATAGTGTTCATACAATTCTCATTATGTATTTTATTAATCAATTTTTGGTGGGATTCTGTCAAGTGATTTCCTTTCGTATTCTTTTTTTAATCCGTATGCCGAATTCTCATTCTTTATCATTCCAATTAGATACTTGAGACCGCATCCTCTTTTGTAAAATTTTTCTTGGAGATACTGCCTAATCATTTTTCTTATAACGATATCTGTTATTTCCTCAACATTTTTTAGAAACGAGAATTTATCTAAATCATCAATTGGGAAATATTTAGATATAGATTCAAGCACATCATCTATTAATGAGAGCGTAATCTTATCGCGAGATAATCTTCTTTTCTGTATCCTTTTTTGATAATTTTCTTTTTTTAGTTTGCTCCCGCAGGTAGGGCATTGTCGCATTCTCGGCATACACTTTTCTCCATAGGTATGTTATTAAAAAAAGATTTTCTATAATACTCTTGTTCCTTTTCGCCACTAGACCAAGGCCTGTCACATATGGGACACCTGTATGGAGTCTTAGCTGCGCCAGAACGTGTACCAGAGTATTCCTCTTCTAATATGTATTCAAAGTCAAACCAATCCTCGTCAAAGTAATTAATAAGTGTTTCCATCTGTGCCAACCACAATCTTCTGTAAAAGTATGAACTACTATTCTCACCATCACGAGTGCCTCGCCTCATGGTTTCCGGTGTTAATTCTGCGCTGAGAGAGATTTTACCATTTCTAACCATTTCTCTAATGGCTGGATCACGAAGACCTCCCCTGCGTCCTCTTTTACGACCTGTACGTCTACTTCCTTGCTCGGCTTTAACCATTTCGCTATTTTCTTTCTTGTTTTGCATTGTATTCTGTACCCTTCTATTTTTATATCAACCTCTTGATGCTCACCCATCGACCTCCCATCCGACCCCCAAGCTCGTTGTGCTTTTAACCCTTTTGAGAGTGCTATATTTACACATAATCTCTCAAATCTATTTCCTTTTGCTTTACTTTTGCTTGGCATAGGTGTGCATCCTCACTTTTCTTTTAAGAATTTTTTCGCACCTTGAGCATATGTCATCTGCCTTTTCACCTCTATAGTAATATTCTTTATGACCACAAAGCATTATCTGTTTTTTAAGTCTTTTTATCTCCATTACTCCTCCTCTCCGTATCTTCCTTCGTCGGAAATGCCACTCATATATTCTTCTTCTAGCCATTTCTTGCCCATATTATCTAGCTTATCATATCTTGGGTAACAAGGCAGGCATAATATATAATTATGAGTTGCTGACAATACCACAGTGTATTTATCTTTACTTTTGCCACATAATGAGCACCTTTTATCGAAATTATGTTTTTCTAATCCATTTACTTTCATTGGTTTCCCTTTTTATTTAAACTAAAGACTGGGGATAGATATACTTCCAGAGCCCCAGTCCACCAGACAGAGAGGATAAGTTTTGCCAAACCAGTATTATCAAATTTTCAATTTCAACCTACAC
>Ga0208299_1001733_pt1 | contig 15691 bp, 18 predicted proteins | sample 15_taG_FD_184089 | JGI IMG/M metagenome (GOLD analysis project Ga0208299, IMG submission 184089) | Marine viral communities from the Subarctic Pacific Ocean - 15_ETSP_OMZ_AT15312 metaG (SPAdes) (version 2) | ecosystem: Environmental > Aquatic > Marine > Oceanic | place: Pacific Ocean | collected...
CCCATCCTGTGTAGGCTCTGAATAAAATAACCAAAATTCATCTAACATCTCATGCCCATACTTTTCTTCATTTTTATCAGTAAAAATTTCTTTATTGAAATCCATCATTAAAGTATTAATATCTTTTTTATTTACATTATTTACCTTATTAGAGTTATTGATTGTATTTGTTCGCATGTTGCTTGCATGTTGCTTGCGTTTTGCTTTCGGTTTCTTTTTAGTTTGTGAATCCTGATAAGTTAAATAATTACTGATAGTTATCCGAGTTGTTTTAGGTGTGGTTTTTACTGCAATCATTGTATCATTTTCTAAAAGTTTTAAAAAATTTCTGACCTTAGTGCTTCCCCATCCAAACCGAGATGCTAGCTTCTTTTGGCTTGTAATTACCTCACCTGCACCAGCCTTTATTATCTCATTTCCTAATACAAATTTACTATCAGTATGGTTAGCTTTGATAATCAACCAACACCACGCTTCAAATCTGGAGTAGGGTCTACTGGGCTTTATAACAGGATTCTCAAATACCTTCCTGTGTAATGAAATCCACCCATTCATTTTAACAGTTCCTTGATTTTCCCAATATGTTTTTCTGGAACATTTACTTGGTCATTACACCACTTGCTAACAGCCATTGCAGTATAATTCAGCTTTCTGGCTAACCATGCTTGGCTGCGTTCACTCTTATTTAATAGATTTATTAATTCTGAACTTTTCATTTTTATCCTTATCTGTTTACGTAATTTAAACTAATTATAACAATAATAAAAGGGGCATCTCATTACAAAATGCCCCAGATATTTAAAATGGCAATTCTTCAGAAGGGTCTTGATGTGAAGCCTCAACCCTCTCTTGATAATCAGAAGATTTTTGTTCTATGACCATATTGGAAGCCTCATGTCCCCTAATCAATTTAATACCACCTATTGTTTGCCCTATCTCCACATAATTATCCTGACATTTTTCCCCATCATCAGAAGCATAGACTTTCTTAGCAAGTAAAGTTACTTGGGCTTTTAGTTCACGTTCTGCCCAGATAGTATCTTGATATGCCTCTTGTGGGGATTTCCTGTTTGATGGAAACCCTACAAATAATCCATTGACACTTTCAACTAACTTAAAGCCCTTAATAGTAAAGCCTTCTTCTGTTTGAACATCAAAAAATGCTCTGATTTTACCCCAGCTACCCTTGTTCATTCTTGCAATAAACATTATTCCTTCTCCTGTTCTTCTTCATATTTAATAATAGTTGTTTTCATTCTACTAAGTACCTTTTCTGAATCAGCATCAGAACCACAATCACGCCAAGCATCTTTGATAGCCTTGCGTTTGCCTTCCATAGCAGGATGTTCATTTAGCTCACCAAACTCCATTATAAGTAGATTGGATTGATAATAAGAATTATCCATACTATCAGCATCTTTTGTATCATCTATACAGAATAGCCCATTAAGACAATACTTTCTGGCATAGCTTGATGCTGCACCTGTGATTTGAGCAGAATCCATACCTTTTTTATCTAAAGATTCTCTTGCAGAAGCTACAGCTTCAATAGCTTGACCAGTAGCGACATCTGTAAGTGTTGCGGTTGCAGTTACATATATCCTATCAGCAACCTGAGTAATCTCATCTGAAATAGTCAATGTCATACCGACATCTCTCAGGATAAGTTTTAGTGGCTTCAAAATATCTTCTAGGTTTCTGTACTTGTAATTACCAAAAGCATTGTTCTGGTTCTTTGGTGCTACTAAAGTTGATTGAATCGAGAGCAACTTAGTATGTATGTTATTAGGCATTGTATTCCCCTTTGTTTGTTTTCATCTGTTTTGCAAAATCAACAGAATAGTAAATCTTTGTTAAATCATCCCAACGATAATTATGCCCACCATTATCTTTTTTACTGGGCATCTTGCAATCAATATAGAACTCTAAGCAGTTCCTATTAAACTCATAGGGAGATATAGGTGCAATAATTTTCTTTCCATCTGGGAGTATAATGGTATGAGTGGCTTTTGATACATCTCCATCATAATCTTCTTCTACATCTATCATCAGAGTGTAAGAGCCATAATTCCATTTCTGGTGTAAGTGTTTAATGTACATATTTATCCTTTTTTTAGTGTGTTAATTTACTAATTATAAACTATTCAATCTGCAATTAGTTTATGTTTTTAAAATTTAACCTCTCATAAAGCCATTGACAAGCTGCACCCATCATAAAGCAGAACCACCCAAACATTAATGGTTCTTGTATCATAAATAATTTAAATTCAGATGACCAGTACATATATAGCTCTAACATTATTTTAACTCCTTCACTTTTTTTACTCTTGTTAATTGTGTTTGATTTACAACACAGGTTCGTTCAGGCACATTTCCATTATACACTTCAACAAGTTCTAAATTTAAATCATCTAAAACGTGCTGTGGGAATGAAAACCCTAATGAATGACCATCTTGTACTGCTTTGCTATAGTCAATTTTAAAATATTTATCACCAGACTTTGATATTTTTTCAACTTCATATTTTTCTTCATTAATAGTATATGCCTTTGTGTATGCACATCTATTATGGTTTTTAACAGTTCCAGCAATAGTAATCTTATCCCCATTTTCTATTGTATCTACCCATTTAGCAGTAGTAAAAACAACTATCTGATTGTCATCATCATCTACCATTTTAACACAACAAGATTCACCATAATAACCCTCAAACCAAAAATGTTGAGTAATAGTAACATCAATTTCAATCTTCTCACCAACATCACCAATATGCTTACTTAAAAACACTTTTTTAGCAACAGGGGTATATAGTTGCTTTTCCTCTTGCTTAATCTGTTCAGCAGTTCTTTTTTCTTCTTCAATCTGCTTAATAATATCATCAACATTATTTGTATTATAATGTTCAACCCTAATACCCAAAACTCTATTAATACAAGTAGAACCATAAGGATTCCCACCATAGTAAAATTTATACTTAATACCTTGTCCACATTTATGACAATTTGCATGGTCTGAATAGTTTGGGATATAACTCATTACACTAACTCCTTATAAATAAATCTTGTTCTTGGCACTTTACCATTTATAGTTTGATATTTAAAATACTCCTCAAGGCAATCTTTTTCTTTAGCCTGTTCTTGTACATCAATCCATGATACTTCTTCAATTTTTTTAACTAAACTTATATCAATAACATGATGCTCAAAGCAGAATTGAATACAAGTTCTTCCTCTAAAATCAAACTCTTTTTCAAACTCACCTCTCCACTTTTTGCCATTAACCTCAGTAACTCTGTAATATTTTCCTTCTTCCAATTTCATTACTGTAAAAATATCTATCATTACACTAACTCCTCTCTATCTAAGATATAACTACCATCAAAAACATCACTACACCATATAATATAAAACACCTCTACACCATCAATATTTACTATGTAAGATTTCACTATACTAACTCCTCATCTTTTTTAACAGATTTTACTTTAACACCAACTTGTTGATAAACCCCAGATTGAACATCATGGGCATCATACCAATCACCATTTTTAGCAAACTTTTTTGCTTCTGTTTTATTATCTGCTTCCACAAAATAATCTCTTTCAATATGGTGAACCTCAATTACTCTAACCTTATATGCTTTCATTACACTAACTCCGTATTTGTTTTAATTAACATGCAATTAATTTACATAACATAAACTAATATCCTACAACTATTTTTATGTTTTATAAACTTTTTTAATTACAGGGTATTTATTGAGGGTATTGCTATATGGAGTATCTATACTATTTTAGTAAGATAATGGATTTTAGGGCTATTTTTGGGCTTGATAGGACTACTTAAAGAATGTTACTGCACTTGCTATCGCAAAGGTAGAAACAAATACATAGAATCCACCCCGAATAAATGATAGTGATTTCTCCATGTTATTCTGTTTTTTAGATAATGAATAGGTAAATTCTTCAATTCTGGCGAATTGCATACCCATGTGTTCAAGGTCAGATTGAATCTTAGCGAGTGCCAATTCTATAAATTTATCATCCTTCATTACCAACATTCCCTTATTTTTACAGAAATTTGATAGAGGGTTGGAGCTGTCTGGTTTATTTTTAATGAAGATTGGTCGAATCTGCAAATCGCAAATTGGTCAGGATTATTATTAGGGGAAGTTCCACCCCCATTTGGATTAAAAATAAATGGTAAATGTCCTCCCATAGTACGATTCCACACAACAGAGAAAAAATCAGAACCATCTAGTAGAGTGTTATCATTAATATTATCTACGTCCTCATAATCCCCATTAATTGCCCCTAAATTGCTATTTGATGCCACTTTAGCCATTATGTCATCTGCATCTAAATAAGAAAAAGATAATTGCCATGCCCTGCGACCCACCCGAATATTAGGATGATTTCCTACTTGCCATGCCCCTAAATCTCCCCAATTAGGAGCTTTTGTATATGCAGCATTGCTAAGAGTGCTACCCCCTTTGGTAGTGATATTTTTAACTCCATCCATTTCTATTGACATTGTTGATAAATCACTTGCGTGTGGCATATCATAATATTCACCAAAACAATATGAGCTAAACTTTAGAATATAATTCACATTGGTTACGTGCCTCCATAGGCAATAAATTCCTAGTATCGTGCTTGCAGTTGAAGTAGCTGTAGTACCATTAGCTTCACACAAACTAAACCCACTATGTTCTGGCTTCATCAAATTCCCTGAAACTTCACAATTTACTATAGGGTTGGTCAAATTTAATTTTGGGTAACCTGCACCACCAGACAATTGAAATGCTGTTCCTAATTCAAAATTATATGCTTGAAAAGCACCTAAATTATGACCTAAAACCCCTGACCAATTAGCTTTTTCCATGTCTAAAAGTGAACCATTTGGAGTTTTAAACTTTATTCCACATTCAGCAGTCCCCAATCCCTCAGTAGTAGCAGACCAATGCCTTTGATGTGCTGGGTTCAACATTCCTATATGTGTGTATAAACCCTTCCCATCATGTGTAATTCTTACAGGGTCATAACTTTGAATTATCCCTTGATTTAATAAATAGCTTGTCCAATCTACATAAAATCTTGGAATACGAACTTCTTGAGCCATTAATAGCCTCCTCCACCACCTGAACTACTACTTACAGAGGTAGTTGTGGCTTGTCTAATTTGTGAAATTTGCCTTCTAGTTATCCCTTTTCTATCTTTAGGTGGATATATATTTACTGAATCTTTATTATGTACTGCCCCTGTCATTGCAGTACCATCCCCATGAATATGAATAAAAGTGTTTGCAGGTACAGGACTATCATCAGCATATTTATATTGACCCTCAGATTGAGTCTTAATATTATTGTTTACTACAATAGTGCGTTTATTAAATCTTTGCTTACCACCAACTAAATAAGTTCCATTTCCTGTTCCCCATAACGAGCCATCGTCTTCCCATTTTTCTCTATCTAATTCCCAGTAATCAACCCCTTGTAAAGTAATTTTTTCTCTTTCCATCGCATTATTTTGTGCTGACTTGCAGGACACAACCTTTAACTCACCTACATAATTAAATAATTCTTGTGGCATATCAGTACCATCTAGCATAACCCCTATAATCTTATTTTTATTAGCAGACAAGAAAAGATTATCTGGGCTGTTTGTTATCCTTATTGTTCCTCTATATCTCATTTCAAACGCCTGAGAAGTACCATCAAATAAAACTTGTCCATTACCATATGTTATCATTTTAGTCATCTCCTTCAAATGGGAGTTGATATAACATATAATTCATTAGTCCCACAATATCAAGGATACTTAAATTTTGGTCTAGGTTGAAGTCTGCTAGAAACTCTCCCTGCTGAGATAAATCCCCTGTACCCAATATAAAGTTTACAGTTCCTACAATATCAAGAATATTTAAGTTACCATCTTCATTAGAATCTCCAAGAAGTAATGAATGTCCCTCTAGGTTATAATCTTCTGGAATTTCAGTTAATTCAATAGAAGTTGTTTCACTCATAGGAATACCCCCTACAAAATGTTGAGGCATAGGGTCGTTAGAACCTGTTCCATACACATTATCATCAAATCCACCTACAATTAATGGTAGCCCTTGATAGACGTATGGTTTAGTCCAATCAGCTCCACCATCAGTTTCTTGTGTTACTACTTCGCCATTTATAAAATGCCCTACATTATGTTGAAAAATTTCAGCAGACATAGTATGAGTATTATCTATTACAGGCTCATCAAGCCAAGCTCCTACTACTGGATTTGAATAATCCCCTATTATTGTAGTTTCAATTTGATTTGTTTGGCTATTGAATACGTTTTGTGTCATATTTATTTTCTGAAAACATAATTGATGATTTGGGTAAACAGAAATATAATTAGCTCCTCCACCTACTGGGTCATTGGTACTTGCGTATTGATTGGGAAAAATGTCATTAAAAGCTCCAGAATCCTCAGCACTTACAAACTCTGCTGCTAAGAAATATAATCCATTATCTCCTTCTGGTAAACCATTGACTTGAAAAATTTTAAAGACACGCCTGCCCCCTAAATACATTAGTTCACCATCTTCATTATAGTAATCTGTATCCATAAAAAAATGTTTATTTGTAATTGCATCAATTTCATGATAGAACAAAAACCAAAAGGCATTTCCAAGCCCTGATATATCAGTTTCTGGCTCTCCACCATAGTGAAATTCATTAATTGCAAATGTACGATAACCATTAAAAGCAGTTGCATCAAAAATGTCAGATGCAGGATGTGGTATAATATTAATGTTTGTGTTAGCATAAGCTGTAACATTTGAACTATCTGTAACTTCAAACTGGACTTGAATAGAAGTGGTAACCTCTAAATTATTTACGATTGCTTCTCCACTATCAAGTGCCTCTATTATAGAAAAATTATCTGAATAGCTTGTTATGATGTGGGGAGTAAGGTCTCCATCAACTGCATCAGATGCTGTTGCTGTTGGAAGTGTAAATGAACTCCCTGCTTGAACAGTCTGATTCCCTCCTGTTATTGTTATTACAGGAGGTTGTAGAGCTAGCTCTAGCTGTGCTGCTTCTTCATCAAGTGCTGCCTGATATTCACCTGCTGATAAATCATGCAACTGCATACACTCAATAGATACTGAATTTAAATTCTTCGTACTAGAAGTAATCATAAATACAGGGAATCTATATTGACCATTTAACATATGGATAGCTGTGTAATCAATACCCAATGCCCTCATATCATCAATTAGGTTTAGTTTAACTAAAGAGCCAACCTCTAAGTTGATATATTGCAAAGGAAGTTTAAGGTTAAATACTAAGTGGTCATTTTTATACTGTTCTGCTAAAAATTGTGCTAAAGCCTTAGCTGTGTTGCCATCATCAACATCATGCCTTATATAATCTGATTCAAATTCTAGGTGTGCATCATCTGAATTTTCAATCCCATAATATGAGCTAGCCCCTGAATCATCAGATTCAGCAGTTTTAATATATGAATCCTGTGCATAGTCTTTATTATAAGATACAGTTACCTTTCTGTAAATTTGTTCAGGTTTAGTTTTTTTGAATGAATAAGATATAATATCTGATTCTTTAATATGGTAAGCACTATTAATATCTGTAGCATTATAACTATCTTTAATTGTATTAAATCCAAAAGTACCATCATTCTTAAATTTAGGGAAGCACTTGGTTGATTTGGCAATGCCTTCTATAAGTTTTTTAGAATTAATCTTTTTACTTACAGTAAATCCGAATTTCCAATCATTTTCAATACCATTACTATCAATATATTTATGTGCCAATTTTGCTTCTTCGTACTCAGCCTGATTAATAGCAGTATGACCAAGTTCATTTACGACTAAATCACGAATAATATCAATAGGGTTTTCAATCAATACATTACTTTCATTTACTCTACCCTTTATATCTGAATAAAAGGTATTGCTTAATACTTTTTCTGGGTATATATGTGATTTAATATAAAAATTGTTGAAAGTGCCATATATTGAAGCTGTAACATCTTGCTGAAGCTGGTCAGTAGTCCATCTCAATCCCCATAATTGAAAGAGTATAGAGCTATCGTTTGCCCCTATTTTCCAGAGCCTTAAAACTTCAGTAGCTCCTATAGTTTTAATTTTAATAAGAGCATCAGTTTCATCATCAATATCAAATATAAAGGAAGAAGGACTCCCTGTAGTTGCATAAGTTATATTCCCAAAAGTTTGTATTATGTCCTGACCTGTGGAAGCTGTAACTGAAGGAGAAATAATATTTATTACATTTTTTTCAGTATCCCATGAAATATTATCTAAAATAATTTCCCACCCATTTATTCTAAAACTTGCTATCTGAAAGCCATGACTACTTGGAACTGTGGCATTTATTGTTAAATTTATTATCTGGTCTGTTCTAAAAAAGCTCGAAATAGGAGGAGGAGTCCAAACTACTGTACCATCAATTTCTGATATATCAACTTTAGTTGAAAGGTCTGAGTCCACAGCATACTCAGGATTATCATCCTCAATTAACAAGCTTTCATCTAAAGGGTCATTTGTGCCAGTTCCACTACCAGTACCCAATTTAGCACTAGATAAATCCCAGCTGGATGCAGGTGCAGAATAAAAACAATATAGGGTATCAAATAGAATATAAGGAGAAATATTATCACCATCCCCTTTTTTCATATTTAATATAGCATAATTATTAAAAAGCTCAAACTGTGTATTGTCTGCTACTGGATTTTCCCATGTTTCTTCAACTTTTAAATCATCAGATATATTACTATCAATGTAATCTAATTTTTCACCTATACGTAAATACACATCATCGCTATTAATATATAAAGGCTCAGAGGTGGCTGATTCTTTATTCAATCCATCGCAACCTTTATTGTCGAATACAAGTTTATAACCTTGCGTAGAAAAATCAATAACAGCAGGACTTTTATCTACATGACCATAAACCATAGGAATAGGTTTATTTTTATATTTATCAAGTATATTCCCCCCGCTACCTATAGATGCCTGTGGCAAATTTATATGTGTTAATTTTTCAGTTAAATCTTCAAGTTCTATTCTAACTTTAGTATCATCATGTGATACCCTCCTAATTACACCCTGATAAATCATTTGGGTCATTTTTGCCCTTATTCCAGAGTCCCCATAGTGAGGATGCTCCTCAAATATAGGGTCATTATAGCCCTGATAAAAAGAGTAGGAGTTATCTTGACCTGTGTTATTAAAATTAATAATAGGTCTTATTGTTGAAAACATTTTGGCAGTAGGTGAAACAAATTGTATGCTAACAAGAGAATTAATTAAACTTGTATTATCAGAAATAATATCTGAAAATCTACTCCCTTCATATACAATATTTGATATATCTAAGCTAACATTAGATATTTTAAATTTTCTAGATTCAATATCTATTGATTCTTTTATAGAAGGAATATTTAATAAAAGTGGTTTAAAGTGGCGTTGATGTACTGCATTATAACCTTCAGCAGATTGAGGATTAGTTGCTGTGTAAGCATTTAAATAAATATGGTCTAGTGTAATATTATTAGTAGAAAGTAATGTTGCCCCTTCAAGGGCATTAACCCATCCATTTCCTGCTGTAGGACTTGACCCTTCTATAGTAACTATTGGATATAGTTGGGTATTCTGTGAACCTATATCATCTATAAAACTCATGAAACTCCTATGTCAGCACCACGCCTAACCGCTTCTTTCAGTTGAGGAATAATCACATCTTCAGTATAATCAGCACTCATGACAGGAGAATTAAAAGTAATATTCACCGAACCACCTCCACCAGTAGCTTCACCTCCTGCATCTAATGGTGTTACTTGTACTCTTTCTCTACCACTTGGATTATCACCAACCATAATCATTTGAGAGCCACTTGTTACAAAATCACCACCTTGTGCAAATGAAGGAATAGCCCCTAAACTTCTATCCATAGCTGCATTTACAGCACCCCCTGCACCTGCTGCTGCTAATAAATTAAATGGATATGGAACACTTTTTAATATTGAAGCAATAAGCCCTGCAACAGCTTCCATAGCTTCAGCCTTCACTACTGTCTTCATACCTTCAGATGCACTTTTAGCCTGTATTGCTGAATTTGCTATATCTGTATCAGATAATTGTTTCTGCCATCCTAATTTACTTTTGAAAAATTTCTGTTCCCATGTTAATTTCTTTTTTAGCACTTTAATGGCATCAGGCTCACCTTCAGAACCTTCTGGGTCTTCTAATTCTTTTAATGCTTCAGCATTTGCTATAATTTGCCCATATCCTTCAGAAATTATACTTGATAAGGAGTTCCATAATTCTGCTATTTGTTCACTATTCTCTGAAACTTTTGTTGGGTCGCCAAAAACATCTTCCATTCCAGGCATATCGGCAATACCTTTACCAATTCCAAGTACATCCATCCACCCAGCAGGGCTTCTAAAATCTGCTAATGCAAGTCTTATTCCATCAGCCATAGATAGACCAATGATTTTTCCTCCTACACCTGCAACTGAAGCTGCTAAGTCTAACACAAAGTCCAAATTATCTATAAATGATTTTGCTACATTATCCCAACCAATATCACCCAATCTACCTAATTCTGTATTGACATCATCAAGCATTGGTTTTAATGCAGTTATCAGCTCTGTACCAATAGCATCTTTTATTTTATCTACATTATCTTCAAAATTAGATACTGCACCAAACCAAGTATTAGAAAGTTTATCAGTTGCCCCAATGATTCCTACCTCTGGGTCAGTTAGTGCCTTCACAAATACATCAGCAAAATCTTCTTTAGTTAGTCTTCCTAAATCTGCAATCCCTTGAGAATCTTGTATTAATTTTAAAATTCCCTTTTCTCTTAACATATCAGCAGCACCTGCCCCACCTGCAAATGCTCTACCCATTTGACTAGCAGCATCTACTACATCTATTTGCATAAATGCAGCCAAGTCAGCAACAGGTTTAATCATTTCTTCAGCGTCAATTCCAAATGCTTTTAATGAAGCCCCTGCATCTACAACATTCTTTAATGCAAATGGAGTAGTAGAAGCAACTTTATTAAATGCTTTGAAAGCCTGTTCACCTCTTTGAACAGAGCCATACATTTGGGTCAATCTTACTTTTAAAACTTCAAATTGTGATGCTGTATCAATAGCTGACCTGCCAACATCATATATTTGCTTAATTAAAAATCCTGCACCTAAAACTTTCATTGCAGTTCTTGCTGACCCTGCAAGTTCATCCATATTTCCAGTAAGATTTTTTATATCTTTAGATGCTTTTCCTGCCCCTTTGGATTTTACATTTATAAAAAAATTAGTTGATGCCATTATTAGATTCTTTCTGTTTGGTTTGCATACATGAATTATATTCTTGTTCTATTATCATAAATTCAGAAACAATATTATAAGGGGTATCATTTAAAGAAGGGAATGGTGGGCATGAGAAAGTTTTGCAATAATTATATTCTTTTATTCTATTTTGCATATTAGCATCAAGAAGTAATGAGTAATCAACAAAAAAAGCACAGGATGAATATAATGATTGACCTATGCTAAGTTCTTTTTTTTCTGTGGCTTCATATATTTTCATAATTTCATCATAGACATCGTTAATGCCCTTAAATATCCTTCTTTTTGCATTACTTGGGCTAATTGCCTCATAAGGAAAATCAAAGCCAGAATACGCAGTTTTCTTTAAACCATTGAAACTAATCCATGTGTTAATTCTTAAAAGTGCATCATTTATTTTTTTTTTGAATCTTGTGATGCCATAATTGCTTTAAAAGCAGCACTCACATCATCAATAAATTCTGCTTTGGAATTTGATAAGTTTAACCAATTCAACATATCATCTTCAGACTTCCCAGTATAAATCTGAACCATTAAAGCAACATTACTAAATTGTGAATCTGGAGAAGAAGCCATCTGCACAGCAATATCTGTAGATTTACAGAAATCTCTCCATCCAAGCTCAATCAGTTCAAGAGTTTTAGTTACTTTCTTATTATTGACACTTACTTCATATTCTATCTTCATTATGCTGTTGTAATCCCTAACATTTTAGTTGCAGATGAAATATCATCATTCCCTACTGCTACAAATGGAATAGTATTCTTTAATACTGCCCCTCCATTATCAATAGATGATTCACCTAATAGGCAAGTATCTAGAGCTAATACAAATGTACCATCAGTAAGATTAATATCAACTGCTGTACTATTATAGAAACTAGCAAGCAAATCATGGACATCATCATTTCTTATTACTGTCATTGAGCCTGTAACATCAAATTGACCTGTCATCACATAGCCAAATGGTGCAAAAGTGCCATCTGTAATATCCTTATAGTGTACCCTTTCAATAGGTCTTGATACTGATAATTCCCATGATTCAATAACCAAATCATTATCAGATGCTATTTCAGATGATGCAGCTGTTAAATCCCTTATATTAAAAGCATTGCCTGTATCAAATGCTTGGCTTGATATTGCATCAGAACCATATTGAGGAACATAAGCCGTAGCCCAATTAATTGTAACTACCATTTCACCACCCTCAGAGCCAATATCTTCGGTTATTGTAAATCCTGTACCTATACAGCCATTACATACAAGATTATTTAACGTGGTATCTGCCCCACCATCTTCAAATCTAATATCAAAGGTAGCAGGTGAAGATGTGCTTCCATTTAAATATGCCCCTGTTGGAAATGTGTAATTATTATTTAATGCTGCTTCGGAGGAAGCATCTTCAAATACTGCTTCAGTAGCAAGTAATATTGATGTTGGAGTTCCTCTTAGAGTAGTGTCAAAAGTCCACATCTTTGTACCTTGTGCATGATGCCCCTGATTAGCTGTACTTACAAACTGCCCACTTCTAGGAGCTGAAAATTCTAGAGGAAAACTTGCTTCAGGGATTGTAAAACTAGTTGTCTGTAGTTTTTTTAATCCTGCATCATCAGGTTGTGTACCTACTGTTGTTTCTTTCTGATACCAAACAGATACGTTCTGCGTTGGAAAGAAATTAGTTGCTTGTGCCATTTTTACATTCTCCTATTAAAAACTATTATGGTGTTGTATTGTTATAAGAAACTCTGCAATATGAAGCCCATTATCTTCTTCATTTTCTTCATCTCTTACATTATAAGTTATATCATCTATAATAAGGGCTGCCCAGCCTTTTGGACTGTTTACCTGATTATCCAATAGATGTTTCCTTAGCCTATCTATTTTGCCTTTTACAGCCTTATTAATACTTTCTTGACTTGTATCACTCTTGAAGTAATATCTAATGTTTAAGGCATATAATCTTTGCTCATAATTAGTAGCCTGCTCTATACTTGAAGAAGATATTAAATCAATCTTTATACACTCACTCCCCTTCATCTTAAAGGTATTACCTATATATACATTAGCAAATTCCGTAGATAATACACTTCTCAAAGTTAATTCTACTTGGTCATAGGCTATCTTATCATAAGTTATTGCCATTATCTATAAAGTTGTATTGTGTTAGTTTTTGTGTTAGTTGTTTCTACACTATCATCATATACTTCAATTTCCCATATATCGCCATCTGTTGCTGAAGCACCTTGAAATCTACCATACAGCCCATTATGTATATGCTGAAGCCCTCCTGTAATCTTCTCAGCAGAGGTTACTGCCCCAAATATCTTATCGTCAGAATGATAATGTACTTTAAATTCACCTACCCCATAAACACCAGTAGTTTCTACTTCTACTTTTAGCAAATCATATTTCTCACCAGTATAATCACCATACAGTTCTATAATATCCATAGTACCAGATACATTTCTATATTTAATAGAACCCTTTGAACTTTTATTAGTAACCTCAAATGAAAGTTTCATTTTACCATCATTTAATAAATCTACAATACCTGTTCGTTCTGCATTGGAAACTAAACTATAATAATAATCTGCATCAGGGTCGTTAGCCATTTTACCCCTGATTAAATTTGCCGCAGCTATATAACAAGTTGCTTTAATAACTACAGGGTCATATTCTTCAGCTACAGATAATGTAGCAGTATCAATATCAATTTGTTTTGCCTTTTCAAGTGGCATAGGAAATCGAGCATCTAAGAGGTTATTTAGTTCAAGTGAAGCATTTACTAGCTGTTGGTCAATAAAGGTCGAGAAATCCACTCCTGCTTCAAATATTTGCTCATTTATAGTAGTAGATGAATAATTACTATTATAATATTCTAATTGATTAGTTCCTGAAGCATAAAACCATTCACCATTAGAATCTACTGCCCCACTTGTTGATTGGGCTGCTGCTATTTCTTCCCCATTAATAAATAATGTATCAACATATCCGCAATCTCTAAATAGATGTAAATTCCCTGAAGTTAAAGTTGGGAATATTTGAGTCTTTTGGTCGAAATCCCCAAACCTGTTAAAATAGTTCTGTAAATCTGATTGTGTTGCGTATGTAAAATCAGTTGCCATTTACTTACCTCTTTTTTTGTAACCCATTATTTGAGAGCCACCAGTTCAATAGTTGTATTAATCTTTGAGTTTGTACTTCTTGCTTTAATATTCTGTATTGCATTCGCATCAGAACCAGAAAACTTATTACCCCCTGAATGAGCAGAAGCATAGTTAGCACTTATTACAAAGTGTGCATTAGGTGGACATCCTACTATATCCAAAGCTCCAGTTTCATAATTTATAGTGCCATTACAAGTCCCTGAGATATTTCCTTTACCATCATCATGAAACATTGCCCCAATATTAGGGCTTGATTGATTGGTTTTCTTATCATAAATAACATCATCAGGAAGTCTAGCAGGAACTGCTTGTTCTATTGCCCCTACAGCCATTACAAACCTACCTACACCAAATATGGTCGTTCCACTTGCAGGAGCAGTAATTGATATTGCTGAAGTTGATAATCGTTGTCCTGAAGTAAATCTAATATCCCCATTTACTATTGCTACTGTTACTTTCTTATCAAGCAAGTTAGATGAAGTAGTATAATATTGCACATCTAAAGCATCTTGTATCTTTCTAAGGACACCATCAGAGCCACCAAACTTAGTATTACTTGAAGTAGTAAATGCTAATGTATGGTCAGAGCCACCATCACAAGCTATATCAAACGCATATGCAGTTGAAGCTGCAAGCCCAGATTCTGTAGAAGCTGTGATGCCTGACATACCTAATTCTTGGTAGCCTGCTGAATAGAATTTACCTGAGATAGAGCCTGCAACAATACCTGCTGCTATATCATCGCCAGTTCTTCCATATCCAAAGAAGTTAAAGCACTTAAATTTACCAGAATTGTCAGTTTGGGCAGTAGAATATTTATCAAAATCTGCATAGGCATTGAAGAATGGAAATCTTATAGCTACATCATCAGCATGAGTAGCAGCAGTTGAGCCATACAGCCCTCTAACGATTGTACACGTGCTATTAGCTAAATCTGCCCCTGTTCCTACAGCAGTAACCTCACATATCTCATTTTCAATTCTAATTAAATCACCAACCTTAAAGAATTTAGAATGACCATCTTCTAAGTTTAAAGTAGTATGGGTAGCATCAGAACCCATAGTGTTAGCAGTAGCATGGTCTAAGTCTGCTGTGCTATCGGTGTACATATTACTATCTGGAACTTGATTATCTAA
>Ga0208299_1001735_pt1 | contig 15684 bp, 11 predicted proteins | sample 15_taG_FD_184089 | JGI IMG/M metagenome (GOLD analysis project Ga0208299, IMG submission 184089) | Marine viral communities from the Subarctic Pacific Ocean - 15_ETSP_OMZ_AT15312 metaG (SPAdes) (version 2) | ecosystem: Environmental > Aquatic > Marine > Oceanic | place: Pacific Ocean | collected...
TATCAGCGGCAATTTGTGTAATTCTTAAATCACCACTATATGACTCAATATTATTATTACTACCATTGTGATGTAATCTAAGATCATTTCCAGAACCTATTCTTAACTCGGTGTTATCAGTTAACCTCAACGCATCCTGACTAGTGTCCCACAGCATATATTTACTAGCTGTATCTCCAAAGAATTTAACGTCGTAGCCTGTGTCGTCTACGCCAACTTGAACTGTACCTGCGACATGTAATAGACTTGCTGGCGAAGTCGTTCCAATTCCTACGTTACCGTCATCCTTCAAGTACATAGTGCTAACCATAGAGCCCGTGCTCTTATTACTAAAACTTAAATTAGAACCATCAGCATCAGCTGCGATCTGCCATTTATCAACAGAATTACCATTGTTTGGATGAAGCGACAAAATAGCCGCGGTACTACTATTTGCGGTTAATCTTATGTTCCCACCAGAAACATGAAGCTTATCATCAGGGCTAGTAGTTCCGATACCTACGTTTTGAGATGAGTTTACTGTAATTACGTCAACACCACCAGTTCTTAACTTAATATCATCAGATTCAAAACCTATATAGGTGTTGTGGTCTCCGTTGTGGTATAACTTATTATCCATACCTATGTTACCCACTACATCAAGCTCGAAAGAAGGACTTGTTGTTCCAATACCGACTTTACCTCCGTCTTCAATGTAAAATACGCTAGTGCCGTCGTCTTGTACGTCGAATATATCTTCACTACCTTTTTGATTTATTATAGCAGCGGGGCCTGTACCATCATTTGTAACAAGCCATTGTTCTGTAGTGGTTACATCTGTGTCTATTTGGGTATACGTACCGCTGACGGTTAGATCACCATCAATTGTTACATCATTCCTAAATCTACTTTTTAGGTCAAATATGTGTTGGCCTATCCATTTCATGTTAAATTGTTATGATATTATTACATCTACAGTCGGTGTTTCTGACGCCCCTTTTGTTAACTTTATATATAAGCCAAATTGTCCCACTTTGTTACTAAAACTAACATCATTATCCTCTAAAATCAAAGCAGCGCCAACAGGTAGTTGTAAACTCTTGACTATATAGAATTTACCAGTTAACTTTTTCTCTATATATAAGTCCACAGTACACGTAGTGCTAGCATGAATGTTAGCTAGGGAGATAGATGTCACGTTGACTCCATCTCCCGCCGCTAATAATTCTTGAGTTAGTTCACCAGATATATTGTGATGTCTAGTAGCCATTTACTATTCGTAGAAGCAAGTGTACTCTAAAGTAGTTTCAGTAGTATCAGAAGCTGTAAACTCGATATCTTTACCTGATGCTGCACACCAAGGGATAAACATCCAATCTCCACCGTATAATCTACCGATTTCTACTGCTGCCAATAAAATATTAACATATTTAGTACCATCACCTCTATCGTTCATGTTTTTAATATATACTTTAGCTGATTTATCTGCTGTTACATCTGCCGCTATATCAAACGAATCACCACTAACCTTTAATAAAACTACATTTGAACCTGTCGCGAATTTTTTTCTACCTAACCCAGTAGTTTCTGAAATATTAGTATCAGTACCAGCTGTATAAAGGACAGTAGAGTTAGATATAGAAAAAGTACTGTCAGCTATGTCTGAACTTATACTTACTGTTGCTCTTGTTGTTGCCATAATTTTCTATTTTTTATTTATTTATTATTAATTAAACGTCGTCTGAAGTTAATAACGTTTCGCCATTGTGGAATAAAGCATACTCTATAACGGCCTCGTGAGTAAAAGCTTCAATTTCTATACTAGAGTCATTACCTTGAGGGCTTTGAGCGTCTTCGGTATCTGTTAAATCATTATCCCAAGGCATGAATAACCAATCTCCTGCGTATAATCTACCAATTTCCTCTGAGTTAATTGATATTTTTACATAATCTGTTACATCTGTATTTTTAAGAATAATATAAACGTAACTTGCATCTTCTGATAAAGCCGCACTATCTTGTATAAGATCAAACTGTGTACCTGTAGGTATATTTACCCTATGGTAATTCATTTCATCTAAACCAGTAGCTGTTGTGTTGTGCTGGTACAGAGTCATATTAGCAGACAACGACATGTTGTCACTTAGTAGATCTGCACTTTCAAGCGTTAATGTCGCTGTTGTTGTTGCCATAATTGTTTTTTTTTAATTAATTAATTGTTTTTACTATAGTTGTTTTATATCTTTACTTTCTATTAATGTATATGAAAATGAATTACCCCAATGTTCTCTAGCTTCTTGGCATATACCTAAAAACTCCATCCAATCATCATTAGATGCTATTACTTGGCATCCGGCACTCCATTTGTTTACATACGTAGAGGTTTTACCCTCTAGAGCTGTTGCTCTATGAATATTAATTCCGAATACACCCGTGTCACAAGTTGATTCGTCAAATTCATATTTATCATTTCTATTGTTATCTCTGTATACTGTTACGTTTTCTTTTTGCCCTAAGGCTAAGTATTTGCCCCCGTGTAATCTTAATTTGTGAGAACCTCTGTATTGTCCAGGTTTCAAAACCGCGCAACCTATTTTATCTATCCAAGGGTTTTCCATCCAATCATCTCCTGGATCTGTAGTGCAATCGTATTCTTGGTATTGCCATTCACCGTTTTCGTCTTTGTAAGAAATAGTCATTGTGTCGTCAAACTTATTTGTTATCTTACCTTCGGTTTTAGAATTCCTAACACCAATTATATTTACGTCGTAGTTACCACCTGTGAAGTATTTATAACCTAATCCTTCTACAGTATCTTTTATTTGCTCTTTAGTATATTTATATGTCATTAATGTACGTCTTTAATTAGTTCATTAACATATTCTTGTAACTCCTCTTTTGTTGCTGCCATTTTAAAACTTAAATCAGCTTCAAATCTATATATTTCTTTCCCGTCTTTAAATACAATTATAGTTGGTAAAACTTTAACTTTGTGTTTCTTTATCTTCTTAGGGCATTGTACGTGGGTAACTTCACACTCTTTTAGATCATCAACCCATTCAGTTTTGTTTAGCTCGTTCCATTCAGCATTAAAATGTGTTACTACTACTTGTCCATAAGACGTTCCAGCTACTATCATAAATATAATTAGTAATATATAGGCTGTCCATATCTTATAAATTGGTTTCATCTGTTGTAGATTTTATCTTCAATTTTCTCTAGAGTCTTTTTCATTTCCTCTATGTCTGATTGAGTTGTCATTATTGTTTGTCTAATCATCTGATCCTTCATATCAAACTCCATCCTTGTGATTTCAGCCTCTGGTATTGCTTTTAAAATCTCATCCTTCAAAATGTTAACATCTATCTGAACGGGTTGCTCTTTTGCCTCTTGTATTTCTTGCATAAGAGAGTACCAACCACCTACTACAACAGCTATACCAGCTGCTATCATACCTATAGTTTTAACACTCATTTTAAATGTTGTATCTTCGTTTAATTCTTTCGCCATTGTTATGTAATTTTCTTTTCTTTTAAATGATTGTACATATCTTCTCCTATTTTTATACCAAAAGTAGAATCAGATTTATAGTGTTCATGAGCAACATTTCTACTATAAGAAATTAATTTAGCAGCTGTTTGCAATTCTTTTCTTAGACTAGGGTATTTATCACTGAGTACGTTTGCTACAAGAGCGGCTTGAGCAGAGTGACCAGACGGATAAGAAGGCGTGTTCATTGATGGTAAATATTTATAATCTAATTTTATATTAAAATCACTCGCTATTTCTTTTGGTCTAGGTCTATTGTGGTGGTGTTTTATTTTTAACAATAGATCACGGGATTCATTTATTAAAATAGGTATTAATTCATCGTTACCAACTATCTTAGCAAAAACCTTGTCCATCATATCGTTATCTTTAACAAATTTTTTGTCAATAGGTATTTTGTTCAATTCCTTTATCTCTTGCATAGTTTCAAAAGAACTATTACTAGGAGGTGGTTTGTTCATGTATTTATTTAACTCAAAATCTTCAAACATACTTTATTGTTTTCTTACTGTTATAATCACTTAAAAACCTCTTTTTTTAAAACCTCTCTTTTTAAAAGTTTTCTTTTTAGTTTTTGTTTCTTTTTTCTTTTCTGATTTCTTCTCTTCTTTTTTCTTTTCTTTTATATCTTCTTTAACTTCTTTAATTTTAGTATCTTCTATTCCTAAGTTATATCTACTCCAACCTAAAAGCAATAAAGTTCTTTGCATATTAGTATAATCACTGTTTAGTGCATCTCTAACGTTTCTTACTTTATTATACAATCTATTAACAGGTATGTTAGTAACAGCTTCTATTTGACTTGTATACGCTGAAAACATTGGATTATCCTGATCTGAATACTCCATTTCTTCAATAACATCTTTATTATAATTAAGTGTTTTTTCAGCATTAACTACCTTTCTACCCTTAATACCAAGTGGAACACCTAAATTTAACAATTCTAATAAAACAGCGCTTTCGTCTGGATTATAATCTTTATCTCTTTCTTTATTGTATTTTCTAATTGCGTTTTTAGCCGTAGACAATATAGCTCCAAACACACCAGATCCTCTTAACACACTATCAATGCTACCATGAATTATCCTTTCTTTTTTACCTAAAAATTTTTCTTCATCAGGATCATCCTCAAACATCATAGCGAATAAAGCTGTTTGTAAACTGTAAAATATAAGGTTTTGAACACCTAGATAATAAACTATTCTTGAAACATTAGAAATATCACTTTGTAATAAAGTTGGATTTCCAGGCGTTATTCTTCTGTTTTTTAAATCTAAGAAAGATTTTTTAGCTAATCTATTAAATTGAGAAGTTACATTTTGAAAAGCAAGTACAATCTTACCTAAAGGTGACGCTTGTTGTTGTGACACCATATCAGGTCTAGCTGATTGCTGCGTGCTTTCTGCGACTACTTGGAAGTCTATCCAAGCTTTTTTCTCAGCTTCTTTAGTTGATAAACCTTGTTTTTCATAAGTATTAATTCTATTTCTGTAAAAAGAAGCTCCACCCGTAGCAATCGCTATATTATCACCGATTTGTGTTGGTAAAAATCCTAGTTCTAACAACTTAGCTATCAGTGCTCTAGGTGTATTTCTAGCGCCTTTAAGCGAGGCAGCTAATTCAGCGCCATTAACATCCGTTTTAATACCACCTCTTCTTTCCTTTAACATATCAGAGTTAAATATTGTAGCCCAATCAGACCAGTATTGTTTTTGATTAGCAAAAGCGGCAGCAGCTTTAAAAACATTATTATCATGAAAATTCAAAAAGTTAACTATAGACATTTGCTGTAACACGGCAGATCTAACATTTACAAACATCACAGCACCTACAGATCCATTTATATAATTCATAAATCTATTAAGTAAGGCGTTTTGTCCACTTGGTCTATTTTGACCTGTTCTTGTTCTATACAAACTATCTTCTAGAGCTTGTCTAAAAGCCTTACCAAAGGCAGCTTCTATTTTGTTTAAGTTTTTATCTGAAAAAATCATATCAGCGTTTTCCTGAAACTCTTTAAAAAACTGAGCTCTACCAACTCTACCAGTAGCATCATCTAAATCCATTCTTATATCTCCAGCCGTCCAACTATCACTAGGTTTGATGTATTTTTTCTGCTTAGATATTCTGTTTATACTGTTAGCGTAAGTCCTTAGTTCTTTATCTTTTTTAACTACATCTACCAGTTCTTTAATTTCTTTTCTATCTAAGCCAGGTATTTTGTGTCCATGCTTATCCCATAAATAAACTCTAATAGCGTTTTCGTAAGTAAATCCTAATCCAGGTATTTCTTTAGATAGTTTTTTCTTAACATCTTTAAATTGTTTATTTAACATTTTAAAGTCTCTAGCTATAGATTGTCTAGCTGTATTCAACTCTCTATAAGCTCTGTTTAAAGGCCTTATTAAAGATTTTTCAAAAAAGTTTCTATGTTGATCACCTTTTTTTCCTACTCCCATAAAATTATAAAGTAATCCTATGAAATCTTCGTGCGAAGGTGGTATAAAAAGTCTAAACTTACCTTTTTTCTTACCTAATATCTCTGCTTTTTTACCAGATATTTTAGTTTTAGCGTCAATACCAGTCACATCGTCTAATATAACGTTAAACTCTTTATCCATAGATTTACTAAATAAAACTTTAGCTTGCTGTACCTTAGATTTAACATCTACTTGATCTAGTATATTTTTTACAGCTTTAACATTCTGAACAGCATCGTCGGCAAAGTAAAAGTCATTAAATCCTTCTGCTGTTTTTTCTAACACCCAAGAAGCTTTTGCTTGCGCAGTAGAGTTACCTAATCCAGTTATATTTTTTAAAGGTATGTTTAATCCATTTTCTTTTAAAAATGATTGTATTGCAACCGCAGACTCTTGAGGTCTAGCTGTTAAAATAAACATATTATCTGTACCAAACTTTCCAGCTAACTTTTTAGCTTTATTTAACAACGGTGCTGGTTTACCATCTATAACTTTGTTAAACTCAGAAAAATCAAATTTATAATCTAATCCTAGTAAATCTTCGTACGTGCTCGCGTATTGCTCTGGAGTTAAAGTACCCGTAGTTCCATCTGGTCTAGTAAAATTAATCTTAGATTTAGTTGTAGCTAAAGTATCGTCAAAATCTAATATACTAATACCTTTTGTAGGTTTATCAGATGAACGAGATGCTAAAAGCGTTTCCGAAGCGTTTGTTATATTTTCGTTTTCACTATCAAACTTCATTATTTTTTCAGAAGCCCTTACAAACTTTTTGCTAAACTGCTCGCTTAAGAGATTAGCCTTAGAATCAACAAAGTTTTTTTCATTAACTAGTGGATAAATTCTAAACTTCAAACTACCACTTGAAACCTCAACAGAACCAACCATTTCCATTGTTCCTATTGTGTTTCCTTTGTCGTCTTTTGTGAATTCCAAAGTAGGTATACCTAACTCTGTTGCAATCGCGATAGTTAAATCATCAACTTTTTGAATTCCTGTTTGCATTCTATAAAGTTTACCGCCAATTTGTATCATTCCCTGTGGATCTTTAGCGTAAGTCTCACGAGAGTAAGCGTGACCTAAAAATTCTTCCGAAAGAAATATACCTTTAACACCAAACTTATGTTTGTTCCTATTTAAGAGACCTATTTGTTGTGGACCTAACTTGTAATCATCCCCTATAGGGTCCAATCCATTCTCTTCCAAAAATTCGTTTATTTTCGTGACTTGATCTTGTATAACTTCCATGATCTCATCATCAAACTTTTTATCTGTATCTTTGTTTATTGTTTCGTTATTTTGAGTAAAGCCAAATTCACCGTCTTTATACCTAGCGGTTTTAGAAGCACCTCTTGCTTTGTCCATCTTAATTTCAATACCTAATTTAGACAACAGGTAAGTAACATATAAGTCACCTTTTTTCTTACCTTTGTAGCTTTTGGTACTTTGAAATAGTGATTTTTTACCAAGTGTTTGTTCTATAGCGGATTTTACTTGGTTTATCATCAACTGTTCAAAAGCGTTACCAAGCTTTATAGATTTACCTTTTTTCTTAGCTTTAACCACTTCTTTTAAAGCAAGCCTTAAGGCTTTGGTGTTTTTGATCTCTCCGTAAGTATTGTAATCTGCAATGTTTTTAGATATACTAGCTATCGTTTGTCTATCTTGTTTTGTAAAGCTTTTACCGTTAGCTTTTTTGAGGCTTTTATCTTTTAAATCATATATTATTTTACCTTTAATCTTTATGGTTTCAAGAACATCTTTACCATCTAATATATCATTAGCGTTTTTTTCTATTTCTACAGCCATTTGCGCAGCTATATCCGGACTACTAGAAAACAATACTCCTTTGTCTCTACCGATAGCAGAAGCTAATTGATCTATATCATCTTTATGAAGACTTTCACCTTTTAACTCAGCGTAATTTTGTCTCATTTCCATTGTTTCAGGAGTTTGAGCTACCTCTAAAGTAGCATCGTAAGATAACGCTCCAGCCATCGCTCTTGCTAAGGAGTCTTTTCTAGTACCCTTTAAACCAGATCTAGCGCCTGTGTCAGGATTAATAGCCGGTTGGTTAAAGAAAGCTACAAACTGTTTTTCCGTAGGCATTACTTTTTTATAAAGTCTAACAGTGTTTCCTTTGTCTATAACGTTTAACGCTTCTTTTGGTAACAAGTTGTTTTCTACAGCAGCCTCAACCTCAGCTTTAGTACCTAACTCTTTTTCAAAAACAGTAAACACTCTTTGGTCTTCAGGTAACATTTTTTCCAGCTGCACTAAATCAGACGTAAAAATAGCGTCGACTATAAATGTTCTATATTCTTTTAAGTTACTAATATATTTTGTTGTACCTAAAAAGTTTTTTATATCTTTAAATAAATAACGATTAGCCTGATCCCTTAATTTTCTTTGTATGTTTCTTGCTGGTGTTCCTATTTCGTAAGCTTTTAATAAAGATTGACGAGCAGCATCTAAAATTTTATTATATAACTCAGTGCCCTTCTCAATACCTATATTTCTTCTGAATTTAGAATACTTTTTTTGTTTCGCCTTAAGCGCGTCAGCTTTCTTTTTAGCTATTCCAGCTGGTGACAAATCTTCTTCTTCAAGAGCCTTCATACCAACATCAGTACTAGTATCTTCTATATCAAAAGTTCTATCACCTTCTTTTGTTTTTTGAGCGTCGTCTATTCTTTTTGTTACGTTTTCAACCTCGCTTTCTTTACCAAGTTTTTTAGCAGCATCCAATTTAGCAAAACCAATATCAGACATTATACGTTCTCCAACTGTTATTTCTTCTTTACTACCTGTTTTTCTTTTTGCTTGTGGGTCGTATCCCATCAACCTTCTGGACGCTACCTTTCTTGTTTCTTCAAACTTTTTTTCACTTAATCCTAAAGTTTTTAGATAATTATTTATAGCGCCATTTTCCTCGTAAATAGAATCAAATATTTGTGAAAACTCTGGACTGTTTCTAAATTCTTCTTGCGTGTACTCTTTACCTTCTTTTTTTAATCTTTCTTTTAAAACGTTTTCAATATCATTAACAGCTTTTACAGCTTTAGATTTTTTTACAGACGCTTTATCTTCTGTTTGAGATTTTAAACTTCCTGAACGATCTCCAACAGGTCCAACAGAAACACCTCCTCCAGCTAATTTTTTAGCTCTATTACTAATCTCCCCACCTTCTGCCACTGTATTTTGGTAATCTTTTAAGAAATTATACGCTTGCCTACCGTTTGAAAACTCTTTAACTAATAAACCACCAGTAGCGACTCTAAGTATCTCTTGTATAACGTTTTTTAATTTATCAAAAACACCTTCGTTAAAAGTTATTTCGTTCTTTGCAATAGCATCAGAAAAAGCTGTAAACATTTCTTGAACACCAACTTCGCTATAAATACCATCACCTGTTAAACCATATTGTTTTTCTAATCTAGTTGTCACGGCACTTCGTTGTTCGCTAGTTAAAACATTCATAAAACTTTTACCAAGTTTTGTTTTTCCAGTAGCATCCAAGCTTTTCATGTGTTTAGCTAATATACCGTGTAGTAGTTCGTGTGAACCAACTGATATAGCTCCTTTTTTACGTGCTACTTCTTTATTTACAACTATAACATCCCCAACAATAAATCCATCACCATTACTCACATCATCATTTACATTGTATTGTTTTCCGTCTGGATTTTTCTTATTATATTCTATAGCTGCCTTTCTATAAGCCCTCTGTGTTGCGGCGGTGTTATTTGCGATTACAACATTTTTACCAACGAACTCTTTATTAGTCTCTAAAAAATCAATAGTTTGATCTAGTCTGTTTTCTAATATTTTTGCTTCAACTTTTTGTGATAGTTTAGTTTTTAAAAGACCTACAGCTCCGCTATATTTGTTTATTACATCTTTTATCTCTGTTTTTATACGTGTTAAATTCTCTTTTGCTCCAGGTACTTCGCTAGGGGTGTCTGTTGCTTTGTTCTCTCTTTCAGCTACCGCTAGTTCTTTTTGTAACTCAACGAGTTTTTTTCTGTCTTTAGTGTCTGTAACTTTAGTGTCAATTCTACTATCATACTGAGCGTTGGTCTGTTTTTCGTAAGCTGTAGCAGCTAATCCAGTTGCATCGTTTGGCATCGAGATATTGGCAGTAGCTATTTCCATATCAGTAGCCGTCTCTACAAAATCTTTCATTGTAGCATAGTCAACTACTTCTCTATTTAACTTGTATTCAGCTTTTTTATGTCTCAATAATGCACTACCAACAGTAAGGGGAGCGGTAGTTGTACCAGTTATAGCCTCGAAACCAATTTCAGCAACATCCATTTCTTGACCAGCAACATATCTACCAGCTACTTCTCCAATACCTCCTCCAATACCCTCAGTAGCAATACCCGCTCCAATAGCTAATAATTTTGTACCAATTCCTGGGCCGGTTTTTAGTAATTGTGATGTTACTCTACCCGCAGCAAAGCCAGATATCGCTTCAATAGTACCAATTGTTAACCCTCTACCAAGGGACTTATTTCTTATATCTTTTCCCTTAGGCCCCTCTAAAAGTTTTCTAACATTCTCTGTAGTAAACCACTCTTGTTTGTTTTCATCCGTACGGTTTGTACCTTCTTTTTTTAATTCTTCTAATATTAACTCAGAAAAAGTTAAACTAGTTTCCATTATGGTAGAAATCGAAGCCATACTTCCAAACGCAGCGTTAGCAAGCTTTGCTCTTGGATCTCCAAACATTGCCGTACCTCCATAACCAGCGGTAAAACCAGTACCAGCTGCTATTTGAGCTTGTTCAGAATCTATTAAAGTACCTATTTGTGTACCTAAAGATTGCACAAATAGTTCTGGAATAATTGTTAAATCATCACCTACAGCACCAAAAAAAGATGTCCAAGTTTTACCCCCTGCTTCATATTTTTCCTGAAACTTACTCATTGCTTCAGATGGAACATAATGAGACGCGGCGTCATAGTTAGCATCAATAAAGTCACGTAGTGTTTTTTCGTTCATACTAGATCCCTCCATAAACAAATCCATAGATTCACCAGTTCCAGAAGCCCCCGCTATAGCTCTACCAAATAAGGTTTTATCAAAACCAGGAAAAATCTCATCTGCCCAGCTACGGTATTTTACACCAGTTCCAGGAAGTATTGCTTGTTCTTGCTTAGTTTGAATAGTATCACCAAATCCTTGTTTCTGAAAACCTTGTCCTACAAAACTACCTTGATCAACAGAAACGTTTTCTTTTGAACTTCTAATTAAAGTGGCGTTTGGATGATCGTTCATAAATTGATCTCTACCGCTTGCGCTAACAGTGTATGTTACACCTTTATCTTCCCAAATTTCTTTCATATAGTTTTATTTTAAGATGCTGGCCAATACGCGTATTTAAACGTGTTTTGATTAAAGTATTTAATTAACTTTTTAATCTCTTCTTCGGATGTACCAACTCTTACAACAGTATTTTCTGTGCCTGCTCCTTCTATATCAATATATATTTTTCCTTTCTTTCCGTATATTGCTATTTTTTTCTTTGCTGGAGTTTCTGTGTGTGTATCCTTCACACGAAATTCAGTTTGTAAAATACTAACTATTTCATCTAAAGATTTCTCATGTAATTTATTAACATCAACCCACGTGCCGTTAGGACTTTTAAATTGAGAATCATCATAAGAATAAAGTACAACCTCATCAACATTTTTAGGACTTATAGTTTCTGGAATATCATAAGTAGTATCTGTTCTACCACTAAAGTTGAAATCATTTGGAAATTTCATTTTAGCTCTATAACTCATATATAAATAATCACGTACTAGTTCTTCTTTTGTTATTGTTATTCCACTAGCTTTTCCAGTCCATGTACCGTTATTATTTTCAATAAAAGTATCAGACCCTTCATTACTCTTAAAAGCTATAGGATTACCATCTAATATATCTTGAAGGAATGTGTCTTGTTCTGTATAATGCATCCAACCACTGTAAACACTAGAACCTTCTGGATCATCTCCGCCTCTACCTCTTCCATGTCCACTTTGTTTTTTCTTTATTTCATTATGGTAGTTTTTATTGTAAATTTGCTCGTCAATACCCATTATGTTTCGTGTGGTGCCGTCATCATTTGTTCTTGTTCCACCGATGTAATAATCCGCTAACAAATCTTTAGAAGTTTCTAAATCAAAAGCTGGGTTGCTGGTGTTTGTTAAAACATCTATTATGATATCCATGTTTTCTTTGAAGTTTTTCATATCAACTCCGTTAAAATTACCATCAGCTTCTGTTATAACACCGTCGCCGTTGTAATCCATTTCTGAAAGTACTTGTCCTATTTCGAGTCTAGTTCCGTTTCCATCAACAAACATATTGCTTAAAATACCTACTGGTATACTAACGTCGTCTAACAACGCTTCTTTAAACGACGGTACGTCTATTCCTTCTAACCTTCTTAAATACTGTTGAAAATCATCTTTATCGTTTATTTTACCTTTAAAAAACCCTCTTTGTTCGTTTTTTTTATAGTTATATATCGCGTTATTACCAGTTCCATCAAATATACCTTGTTTTGCAGTAGCTTTTGTCATATTTAAAAAACCACTATCTACATCTTTGTCGATTCCTGGAAACGCTTCGTCTAAATCATTAATAGTAAACTCCTTCCCATCAATTTTAAATATTATACCGTCTCTTCCGTAATCTAAAACAACATCGCTATTTTCGTCAAGATTTTTAAAATCTAGAATAGACTTAGCATATTCTACTATATCTTTTTGTATTATATCAGTATTTAAAAGGTTATTAGATACTCTATCAGAAATAATACCGGTTGTTTTTCTAAGGTTGATAGTTTGTTGAGATATTTTATTTAACTCCCCCATCAATCTCATTCTAGCTTTTCTATTCTCTGACGAATCTCCATCACCAAGAGTGTTGACTAGTTCAAATTCATCTTGTAATTCTTTAACTCTATCTTCAAAAGCGTTTATAACTTTACCTGGCATAGCTTCTTTTAAACTAAATAAAGATACAAGTGTTTCATCAGCTATTTTCTTAAAACCGTCTAATTGTTTATCTAAAGCAATTCTTTCTCTTTCTTTTTCATTTTTAAATTCCGTCATTATACCAGTTATTTGTTCTAAATAACCTGTACTAATACTTTTAGTAGAATCATATAATGGTTTCATATTAGGTACGTCTGCACCAGCCCTTGATGAAGCTTCTGTAAACGCCGCTTTTACTAATGTCGGATCTGCTTTTGCCATAATTTATCTTTTGTTTTTTTGTTCTTGCGGTATGTCAATTTGCCCTGCTATTTGTGCCGTAGCTGAAAACATATCTGCCGTTGTTTGTTGATTAGCTATCATAGCGTTCGTTTGATTTGCTTGTGCTTGTTGTGTTGCTAAATTAGCACCAGTAGTTTGCCCCATTTGCATACCAAGTAAAGTAGCTTGTCTGTCCATTTCTGCTTGTTGAACCCATTGATCACCTTGTCTTTCCGCTACTTGAATAGCTCCAGCTCCCTTAGCTGCTGCTATTTGATTTTTAGATTCTTGTAATCCAATAGAAGCAGATATTCTTTGTGTTTGCAACGCTCCTTGGTTAGCCATTGATTGTGCTAATCCTGCTATACCGCTACTACCCGCTGCTCCTCTTAATCCCTGCATAATATTAGCTCTTTGTTGTGCTCCTTGCTGCGCTTGAAATTGAGCTTGTTGTTGGTTAACAGTTAGATCTTCATAAACATTTTCCATGTTGGAAAAAGGATTTTTAAAATCCATTCTTTTATATTCTGCTTTTTGAGCATCTAATTTTTTTTGAGCTGCCTGCTGTAGAAGTTTTTGATCTTCATATTGACCCTCTGCTAGTTCTCTGTTGTTCTTTCCTTGAGAAGCGCTAACTCCCATTCCAATAAGAGAAACACCAGCCGCAGCTATCATTCCATAACTCATGATATATATATTTTAATTATTTTCTTCATTTTTAGTGTTTATATATTCTTCATACTCTTCCCAATTAAAAACAACATTTAATTTTTCTAATTCCTTTAAATCTTGTGTGTTTGTAGGGTTAGCATGTATTGTTACGATTACGCAATCTTCTATTGCATATACAATTCTTTTAGCTCCTTGTGGTGATATAATATAACAAGGACCAATAAATTCTTCTACTCCTTCTTCTTTTGATGATGCTAATATGCCTGATAACAAAAAGAACGCGTAACTATATTTGTGGATAGCTGAAAAACCTAGTTGTCCTTTTTTCATCCTCATTTCTCTAACATATATACCGTTAGCAAAAGAATGTTTGTATTCCCACATGTCAGGATATACTAATTCTTTATTACTCGCAACAATATCAACTCCATCAGCTATACTAATAATGTAATCTTCTAGTTCTTTTACTTTTTCTTTATATGATAAAGCTACAGTATTATCTAGTATTTTTTGTAATTCGTTTTTAAGCATAATTTAATTTAATTTATACCAATATAATCACACTTTTTGCTGTTTTTTTACCTAGGAGTGATATGTTAGGAATTTATCAATATCAAAGTAAATAAATAAATCTTCCGCTCCAGCTTTGTTAACAAGCACATTCCCAGTTATAGTAACGATATTTCCAGCCCCAGTAAAAGTAAGAGTTTGGTTATCTTCTAAGGTTTGAGCTACACTCGCTGTTAAATCTAAACTACTTATGTTGGTTACGTAAGGATCTATAACATCTGGATCTATACCAATACCAGATATAACACTGTTTGCAAAAGTTAACGTTATTCCATCTGCAAACGTTTGAGTAGAAGAAAGCGTTATTGTCTTACTTACTTCGTTTACAGAAGTAATAACCGGATTACCAGATAAAGAACCAGCACTAACTGCATATATAACTTGATCTACAAATAATCCATCTACACTGTCTAAAACTACTGTATTGGAAGATGTTATCGCTCCGTTTACAGTTTGTGTTGTTTCGTCAGCTATACCCAACACTGAATCAACAGTTATAGTTGCACTACTACTAACAGCACCATTAGTGAGGGTTGTGATTTCGTTTAAACTTGCTTTTAAATTACTAAAAGAAACATCCCAGCCAGTTAATAATTTTATATTTTCTGTTCCATAACCAGTGATCTTCACTGTGTCTTCAGCAAGATCTAAAGGCATTTGTTGGCTAAAAACAATTGTACCTGGGGATACGGTTTCAACGCCCCGTACAACAGTTGGAATATCTTTTGACGTATCGACAGCTTCCACTTCTTTAAGTATAATATCCTCTTCTTTTTCAGTGTCTTTAAATAAAGTTACTTTTTCTTCATACTTAGCTATAGTAACACCAGCAGCAACGTTTCCGCCGTCTGCTATTAATGCCATTCCTTCTCTTAGTACGCTAGCGTCTGCTACTGGCCACCTGTAATTCATTCGATTACTAAAACTTAAGGTAATACCATCCGCGATAGCTATAGCTTGTGATAAAGTAAAAGCATATGTAGAATCAAGCGAAACAACCGTAGCTGTAGTTGCGTTAAGAGCCGTGTTTCCAGTTACTCTATCCCCAACCTTCATTTTACTAGCAACAGCTGTGTCCATTGTTACAGTAGTGCCACTAGTAACAGCCCCATTTACAGTATCTGTATCTGAAATATCTGGATAAATATTTTCTCCAGGAATTTGTACTGGAGTTGCTCCAA
>Ga0208299_1001737_pt1 | contig 15674 bp, 3 predicted proteins | sample 15_taG_FD_184089 | JGI IMG/M metagenome (GOLD analysis project Ga0208299, IMG submission 184089) | Marine viral communities from the Subarctic Pacific Ocean - 15_ETSP_OMZ_AT15312 metaG (SPAdes) (version 2) | ecosystem: Environmental > Aquatic > Marine > Oceanic | place: Pacific Ocean | collected...
TAAACGAAGCACCACTATAAACCTTCAGTTGGTCATTTGTTGTGTCGAACCATAAGTCACCTGTTGATGGGGTTGCTGGTTCAGTTGCACTAATATTTGCGCCGCCCAAAGGCTTAAATTGTGTTCCGTTATACACACCTATAGTACTTGGTGATACGCCACTCACTGCACTTGCAGACGAGTTAAACCAAAGTTGTCCAGAAACAGGATTAGTTGGAGCAACTGTATTTGCATGGTTTTCTAATAATTTAATAAAGTTTTCTGCAAAAACCTCTCCATATGCAGTAACATTCTTGCCGACAAGAGTAACACTATAGGTGGAATCTTTTATACCATCCTCGACAAGTTTTGCTACTGTACCATTTGTAAAATTAACTTCGTATGCCATACTATCCTCTATGTTGTGCTAAGGTTCGTTAATGTTTGTATACGAACCGTGTAATCTATTTGAATTTGTCTGTTTAATGATTTTTGAACTGGATGAAAAACTACGTGTGTTACTAACCGTAAGTCAGTAGCACTGCCATTCCACGTTTTAAGTCCAAGCTCATCAAATACAAATTCACCATTTAAATCTGTGCTGTTGTCAAATGACTGTTGTCCGGTTGGTTCACTATAATCAAGTAAACAACTTACCAAAATATCAGTATAAACCTTTCCTGGAGTGTGCAAAACTGTTAAGTTATTGCGTGTAGTATCTGTATTAGTTAATGAATTGTCATCAACTACTTTACTAAATGTCGTATTATATAAATCTGCATTCTGTCCTGTGGAATTTGCAGGCAGATATGTAATTATTCCAGTTGGGTCAACACTAGTTCCACCGTTTCCAAATGACATTTGGTAAATGTGACCCAAATTTTTATTAGACATACTCTGTGCTAATGCCTCTGAAATATTTTCAAAATGAATTGCATTCGATCCTTCAAAAAATACTTCATTGGAATTAGGATCAAATACTTTTAAAAATCCTTTGATATTACTGTTTGCTACGTCATTCATAATTAACTTCTTTTATTAACAAATACCTCTTCGGTATTTGGATCGAATATTTTAATATGTCCCTCAACACTTACTGCGCCTGAGTCATTAGGCTTTTTAGTATTTACTGGGTGTTTATTTTTTTTATCTTTCATTGCACTATTTATGTATTTTTAACATCCTTATTTTTTAATAAAATTGGCTTGTGCTGTTGTTTGGTTTTGTAATGCTATACCATTACTTACTGTGTTGGATCCTCGCGCATACCAAATACTATCATAAGTATTTGCAACTACATTAATGTCAGTGCCTAATGTATTGGACTTAATAGCACTTCCTGTTACTACATTAGTAATACTAATATCTTGAACACATGCTGTTTGGGTATGTGTATTAATAGCAGTACCAGCAGAACCTCTGCGTAGTCCAGAAATGCTATTAGTGTCTGCGTTTATACTTCTATAAGTAATGCGCTCGGCATCAATTAATACAATGCCAAATATTCCTAACTCAAGGTTAGGAAGAGTTAAATTACTGACGTCATCGAAATAAATTACATCATCGTTAATGCCTAAATCATATTTAAGTTTAATGCTATTTGAAACAACTTTATACATTGCACAACTACCGTTCATGTCCTTGAAAAATTTAAATGATAGTTTATCAGGAACAACAACACTTGTCATACTAGTTACAGTAACAATATCAGTTGGGCCAATAAGTTCTCCCGCTAATAATAATAGATTATCTGATATAGTGTATTGTATTTCTGCGTGCAACACATTTCCATTTAATGTAACCCATACACGATCATTAGCATTAACTGATCTTCCCAAATCAAATAAGTTCATGTCGTCACTTGATGTACCAACGTAATCAAACTCAACCATATCAAAACTCCCTGAATCAAATAATTCAATAACTGGAGTAGTTATTGCCGAAGGACCTTTAAACGAACTAGTTAGTAAGTCTAGTTGTGATGTGTCATTCCAAGTAGTAACTGATATTGTATCCAAGCCAGAAACTACAATGCCTGATTTAATACTAAGTATCGAATTATTAATTGTGTAATCTGCAATACTTGTTATGTACGTATCAATTATTTTGTCTGTTTCAGGAGCAATAATAAAACTTACTTCCTTGTAAGTATTAACGCCATCAACAACTGAAACAACTGTGTAATGCGTATTTAATATCTGTTTAGTATTATCAACAAATACATTTATCTCACTATTTGATACAAGTACATGGTCTACGCCGCCTACTGTGGGTAATCTAAATTGCGTTGTTGACCCGTTACCAGTGTATCGTTTTGCTTCAGGAGGTCGTAAACGTTTTCCGTTATGCTCAACAATGGCATTTTGATTATTTTTTCCTTCAGTGTTTGTGTCTAAAGCATATTCAATAGACACATTGTCCACTGTCATATTATTTAAGTCAGCAGTATATAATGTGGTGTCTGCACCATAAGGTGTAAATAATCTAGTTATTGGGTATGAAAATTCATGTTGAGTTGATTCGTGTCCAAATACAGTAACTGAAACAAAATCACTTCCATCGTACTTGTCCGAGAAACTAATAGTTGTTGATTGTGATTCGTTCAACGATACTTTGTCAACTGTTAATGTTGTTGAATCAACTGTTTCCAATAACGAATCCGTTGTAATTGTTCCGTCAGACGACGAAGTAAATCCTGATTTTAAATATTCTCCATTAACAACTATCACAATGTCATATATACTTTGTGATTCAACAGGTATAACCAAACTATTAATAAATTCATCTCCTGTGTATGTATTACGATATAATTGATTTCCGCCACCCATCTCATACACAAAAATTTGTATTATGTCATTAGTGTAAGCATTGTCGATAATCTCAATTGTTTTATTGCTCCAATTAACTATGTAATCTGTGCTTGCATTCAACGACGTGCTTGTTGTAATGTTTACTACTTTGATTGCTACGATATGTTCAACCACATTATCAAATGTGAATATTGTCGAACTTGGAGTAAAATTATTTAAAACATGGCGTGTTTCAAATGCATGGCCGTTGTTTTGGTAATCGAAACCTGGACGTGTGTGTACTGTTAAATCCAATGTATCAAATATACTTCCTGGTATTAATTCTTCAGGCGCATGACTATCGTATGTGTTAATGAAACTACCGCCGTCTGTATTAATATCTTCAGGTAATGTTCCTAAGTACAAGTCACTAAACGACCCACTATATTCAGTGTTGATTTCTGTATTATCATCAAAATCTAAATCACTAACAATTGTTCCTGGATACTCAATGCCATTAATCAGCATCGGAAGATTTAGTCCAGGATCATTCACGCCCGGAGTATAATAGCCCATTGTTCTGTCTGCGGCAGACAATGTACTAGGATTTACTATTGTAAAGTCGCCAGTTAAAAACGTGGTCTTAAATGCTCTAGTAACATTATGAGAATACACTGTATTATTATGTCTTACTAATTGTCCTAACTCATAAACATTGTCATATGAATCAATAGTCAATACTGCATTGTCTGTGGTGACGTCAGTTTGATCTATTGTAGTTTGTAAAAGGGTATTGCTTTTCCAATCCAAAACAGTTGAACTATATTCGCATCTGTTATAATTTAATGTTGTATTAACAGTTCTAACTAATGTATTTTGCATTACAGGAGTAATAATAGCTCCTGTGCCATTTCCACCAACAAGTGTGATACTTGGATTACTAGTGTATCCTTCTCCTGGACTTTCAACAACTATTTCAATGATATTGCCTGAGTTGTTAACTTTAGCAGTCATAACAGCCTGCGTTGTTGCATTGCCGCCATTAACATTAACTATAGGAGCCTGCGTGTAATTAATACCTTGATCTACAATTATTACATTGGAAACGGACAAAGTTCTATTATTGTACCAATTATCCCAAGGATTCAATTCCCATATATTATAATCTACTTCTGTTAAGCCAACTCCATCATCGTCAAAATTACTTTGGTCGGATTTTAAAATAGTCCCGTCATGATCAAGTACAGGACTAATATAACGTTCAAATGCATTGTCATAATATACCGGTACATCAAAATCCGCGACGTCTGTATTATATTGTTCTGAGCCATTGTACTTTAACAAAAACTCCTTAATCTTTGCATGATACGGCTTTGATTCGTTAAGATATTCCAATAGGAAATCTTGATTATCTTTCTTGTACGTGGTGTATTGCTCAAGATCACGAACCTTATGTTCAACATCAATAAGACTTGTTTTACTAAGCCAATTCACAGAATCTTGTTCAGAAAGTATAAATTTAAATACCGAAATTAATAATTTATTTCGGTGAATTAATAACTCGTCAATTAGCAAGTCTTTATTAATGGTTTGTATAACATTTCTTAATTCTATGTTATTTGTGCCGGTATCGGATCGAATAACAACATTATCACTAGTGAATTCATTACTATCAATACTTATGTTACTGTATGTTGAGTTTCCATCCCATAAACTATCGTTGAATTTTATTGTTCCATCTTCTAAACCCACACGTACCCAATATCCACTACGTAATTGGTAAATTTCAAACTTACCAGTACTATTGCTTGACACCTTAACATACGATTCCTCACTAACAGACAGTGATGTTAATTTTGACGAATCACTAACTACCGCAGATACAATAGCGTTTTCTGCTTCGATAGATTCAAACCAATCAATGTATGTCCATGCACGAGTAGTATCATAAGTTTGAACTTGTATTAGTTCTAACTTTGGACCACTAACAACTTCGTATATACTCCATCCACTGTTATTGTTCGTGTCGGATAATACTAAGTATTTGTATCCAACTGCAACAAGATTTAAGTTTTGGTAGTTTAGCTCATTGATGTCAGCAACAGTAATATCCCATTTATTAGTGGATGCTCCTGGCGCTACCTCACTTGAGTTTAATAAGTCAAAGTTACGATTGGTTGTTATGATATGTTGCTTAATAACAGCATTTACTTGTGTTAAATATTCTTGTAGTGCATTAAACCTATTCTTAAACATAGATTGCCTAGGTCTAAAATTTATCCCCAAACGTTGCGAAGAAGTCAAGTTTCTATTAGGAACTTCTAAACCAATTAAATTACCTCCCACAAAACTATCTTGTAACTTTTTATACAATGTATCGCTTAAAAAATCATGTTTATTGTTTTCCTTAATAAGACTATACTCATTAAAAATACCATTTTCATTATGTGATTGACTATATGAAATATGTAATATAGAACTGTCATTACTTGACGACGAATTATAAATTCCAATAGTACTACTGTTCAAAAATCCAACAAATCCAATTCCACTAGTAATTGGATTTTTAATATAATTCTCAATTGTGTTTGTACTTAATGTTTTATTATTTGTAATAACTCCGCTGTTGGATACCCAAAAATAATACGTTTGTTTAATATTATTCGCTGTATCTACTCTAGATACAGTGGTATAGTCAGTAGCATTAATAATTGAGCCAGGTCCCTTATATTGTGATGGATGTAATTCACTTTCAACCCACTGCCTTATGTCTACGGTGCTACCAGGAAACAATTGCCCCCAATTCACAGATGCATAGTTTAAATCCGCTTGATTATAATCCAAGAATCTAACATTGGATGTATCCCACCACATTTCACCAACATGTTCACTTGACCAAACAATTCCTGTTGTGTTAGTTCCTTGGCTATATGAACTAGGATCAATTGCACTTATATAATCAATATTTTCACTTACTGAACTTAATATTTTGCCATTTAGTGGATCCAAATAATCCAAATCATGCGTGTTTCCTGTTGATAACTTGTCAGTTAGCATTACTCGGTTAATTAATGTAGTGTTAACTGTGTCTTGTTCCTCATATAGTAATGTCCATGTATCGTTACTTTTTTGATAAACTGCGTGTCTTTCATTGTTATTGGAATTCATCCAAACATTGGTACCAACCGGCAATTGATCAATGTACGAATCCGTTAAGTTGGACATATCATGTATTCTTACAGATGTTAGTTTATATACCGCTCCCAATTTATGATCAGCCGTGTATATATTAGTATCACAAGTAATTGAACTATCAGTTGCAATATTTACAAAAATATTAGATACTGTTTCCGTGATAGTAACAACTTTGTCACTTATAACTTTATCAATTGTATATGCGCCATCAATTAGTAAACTAATATTCTGTATTACTACAACATTCCCATTTACAAAATCATGATTATGATAGAAGGTAATTTCCGTATCTACTTCACCTGAAATAATACTTTTGATATTACTATGGATGTCTGATCGGTAAACGTTCCAATCATATTGTGTATCTTTTGCAACCCAAATTAATGATCCTGCTGTTAAATTGCGCATGAAAGGAACTCCAGCCGCACCATTTAAATTAGAAATTTCATACAACGCAATATCGACATCATTTGTTTTTACAAACCCTGCAGTAGGTAGATTAGTGTTAGTTAAACGACTTTTTTGTGTTGGGAATATATTCTTGTTTGTGTGCGTGATTGACTGATCGTAAATATCCGACAACTTGATTATTTGTCCAGTAGTTGAAGTTGATGCGTTATCAACAACTTCAACAATCGAAGGATTGTTTTGAAGATTGCTATTATTTAACTCAAATTCAACAAATGTTTTATTGTCACTATTACCAAACGTTGCTTCACGAATTGCCCAATTTTCAAAAATTTCATAATCGGTAATTTTTTTATCAAATTTAACATTTTTAAAAACGTTAGCACTTTTTGTTGTTCCTTTATTTGCAACAAATTCAGAATAAAAATTAACTTGACTTATATCACTCAATGAGCTTAAATATGATCTAGGTCTAAAACCAATTAAGCCCATTGCTAATAAATCTACATCCGATTCAAGATTAGAAGTTTTTTTATTGTAGTATTCGGTAATTTGTCCGGCTTTATTTGTAATGTTAGGTAACAGGCCTTTAATAATATGATCATAATTAATTTCGTTCCAATTTACATAATTGAATTCTGAATGTGGTTCTAACTTACGTACTGCGCCCCAATAAGAATTTTTAAATTTAACTATATCGCCCTTAGAATAAAATGAATTATTATTCCAATCTTTAATATTGTCCTGATTTAAGATAAACCCTTGTGCATCTAACTGTCCATTCCAATCAAATGTTGTAAATCCAACTAAACGTATACGTTGCTGTCTTAGGCCTGTTACTGCCTTATAAAGCAGGTCATTAAATACACTAACATTATCAAGAACTAATAAATGTTCGTAACTCACTGATTTTATTTTCAAGTAGTTAATAGACTTATTATTAATTGTAGTAATCTTGAAACTATTATCAAGACGCGTAATTACATAATCACTTGTTGATAACGGAATTCCATTTTGGTCCAGTGCATCAACAACGTCATTGATACTATCCACAATTAATAATTCTTTATTGAATTCTAACGAAATTGCTCCTGGGTTTAAATTAACAATGGATCCTGTTCCCCATTCCTGTCCAGACCATGATAAAAATTCATGAGCCATTCTGCCCCAATTTAATTCATTTGAGTTTTCAACAGTACTGAATACAAGACCCTTTGATTCCAAAAATGCACCATAACTACTCAAGAAGTCAACAACACTTCCTTTTGTTGTAAAGACGTATCCATAAGGAACTAAAGTTACGTCATTAGTAAATGTGTTGGGTATAACATAATCACCAATAACGGTTGCTGTTGAATTATGAATACTGTTATATATCTCAAAATACTGCTGAGTTTTACTATGGCCAGTAACTGTGTAACCGTCTGCAGTTTTTTGTACTACTACTGCTGAATATTGTAATTCAACTAATGGTTCATTTTTGTGTAGAATTAAATCATAACTTTGATCAGGTATCAACAAACCAGTGTTTGAACTATCCGGACTACTTTTATCAGTATAAATTTTAAGATAATTTTTATCAGTAAACGATGCCATTCGATAACATAGTCTTACGTCAATTTTTTCCAATTGTTTTTTAATTTCTACACAACTACAGCCGTTATTGTTGTGATAATCTGCAATCCAATTAATATAACTATGTTTTGGTTGCGCAGTTGTTTGTACTTCAGTTTCCTTAATGTTAAATCTATAACGCGAATTAAGCAAATATTGATTCATTGACTCATTAAATACGTATTTGTCGCGATCAATAGACAATGCAAAATATTGTGCTGGTTTAGTTAATGCAAACAACCGCTGTAATGCAAATGGATACGAACTACTTCTCCTCCATGCATTTTCAGCAGGACCACAATCTCCAATTACCCAACTCTTTTTGAAATCTGGTTTTGAATAATTTTGAACAATTGAAACAAATGGATTTAATAAATTTCCTTCGACATCAACAGGAATTACTTTGGTTAAATTTTCACGCTTAAATCTAGCGTCTACTTTGTTATTTCCAGGTTCTTTAATTAAGCCATTTTCTAAATCATCCCATAAGACTAAGTTACCGCTTGTGTATGGAACTGGGCCATATTCGTTTTCCCACCAAGTTGGTTTTTCCGTAATACCAAGCATTTCCCATGGTGTTAAATGTGGTGTGTCAGTGTCGTAGTAATGGTTGTATATACCGCGCCAATGTCCTTTAAGACTACTATTATCCAATTTACTACTACACGTACTGTAATTCCAAGAGAACTCATTGTCTGCTAAGAAATCCTGTGTTTTGTAATTGATTCTATTCCAACCAACCCAATTTAATAAACTATTAGATAATATACTAGTAACTTCGCTGTCATTATAATCAGTTATACGAAACTTTCCTGGAATAATATCAATGTCACGTACTGGAATCTTACTATGACATTTAATATTGTTATATATTCTTGTTTCAAATTCAAGCAATACGTCGTCACGGATATCATTATACGCAACTGTTATACTACCGTCGTGTCCTTGTATTACATTAACTGGTGTTATGTATGTATCATCCAAATATTTACTTGGCTGATACTTGGGATGTAAGCCTAATTTAGTAGGAGTATTTGGAACATACGACCCAACAGTTGTTTCAAATTCCTTAACTAAAATAATATCATCATTTGATAAAGGAACCAGTACATCAATATTAGGAGTATCAACTGCAACGGTATATTCCAAATCTTTAATTAGGATAGTATCATTTAAATACACTAATAACGACTTATTATTTGCTTTTGTGAAATCGTATATATTTACGATATTAAACACAGATGTACTAACAGGTGTTACTACATGCTTAATAATAGTTGGAGTGTATGCACCCGCTAACATATCACTTTTATAAAACGGACTTGTTATGCTTTTTCCTGCGTTGATACTTTCAAGTGCATGGTCTAATATTACATTTGCTGATTGATAATAAGTATCGTTCTGCTCGACGTAATTTAGAATTTTAAGTTTGAATTTACTGTATGAGTTATCACTAAATTCCAAAGATTCAAAGAAATTAAACGCAGTACTATCTAAAAATTTACCCATGGATACAACAGGAGAACTATTTTGAATAATTGTATCGCCGAATTGTTCAATGTTTCCTAAGTCACGTGAATTGTTTACACCATTAATATCACCTGTCAAATCTAATAAATTTTGTCCTAGGTTGCTATAATGATTACGAATCGTTCCTAATGTTAATGTTGTACTATTTTCATTAAACGGATTATTTTCTAAATTTTTAGGAATATTGTAATATGCCACATTACTTTGTTCATTGCTAATAATAGCAACTTTGACATCGCTATTAATATCCAAAATATAACTGTCTTTAAATTCAATAACGGTTTTGTTAGAAACTGTTGTAATGTAATTATCCGACAATATAAATTCACCATTCACATAAACCTTAATTGCTGGAATACTTAAATTAGGTTTTGGTATAATATCAAGAATTAACGGAGTGTTATCGTATCTAAAATTAAATATTTGTGATTGACTACTATCTTGAACAAATTCTGTCCAACCTATTTTTTTACTAAAATTAGTTAGTGATGAATATTGCGCAACATATCCGTCACTAACATTTTTGATTACCAATGGCGTTCCATAACTAAATGTGTCGATATATAAATTATTATCAAATACAATATCGCCTAAGTTATCAATATTCAAAAAAGACAATGGAAATCCAAGAACTTTGTCATTTGTTCCTGTACCAGGCTTATAACTAAATAATTTAGTACCATTAAATGTTGATTTAGGATACATCGCACTATCAGTTAGACTTATTCCATTTAAATCAAACACATCAAATAATGGGGCTTGATTAATTGCATTCTTTTGTTGTGATGCAATCCATTCTGTTCCATTATAGCGGTATGTTTTTCCTTGAAGTGTACTGCCATTCGTACAAAGTACATGTTGATTAACACTAACACTAGCGTCTTCAGTTTCACTAAGTTTAACAGTTAGTGTTCCTGTTCCTTCAAGATCAACAAACGTAACATTGTATATTTTATTTTTAATATTATCATCTGCATCATTTGCAAATATAACACGTGAGCCATTAGGTACAGTAATTCCATCTACAGTAAAGCCAGCTAATCCATTAATATTACTAAATGCATCTGTTTCATTAAAATCAATAACAGTTACGGGTGTTTTACTTTCTGTTCCAAAATTATGTAATTTTAAATTTGCATGAAACTCAATAATTGGACGTGTTGCTCTAAAGTTATTATCAAAGACAGCAACAGTATTATTATATTGTGCAGTTTTTTCAATTACTGACTTGTGAACCCATCTATTACTTCTAGTCCATGGATTTAAATCATTACTTGCTCGATTAATAGTAATAAAATCAAGTTTAGTAGGCGAATTTAAATTCCCGTCAAAATTAGTTGCATCAAATGCGGCATAATCAAAAGGCTCCGAGTCACTTGTAGTATATGTTTCGGGCGTAATTAACTTAGAAGTAGCAACTAATACAATACTTTTTCCTACCCCTTCAACATAGTATTCTTTATCCTGGTATGAGTTTGGCATCACGTTGCCGCGGAAAATTATCTTAAGTCCGTTTGTTAATTCAACTCCGTTGGGACTAGTATATGTTTTTTTGCCGACTATATCAACGTCCACATTTAAGTAAGCATCATTAGTTGAGTTAACTAAATTAATAATTCCAAACTTATTTTCATCACTTGCATCTTGATAATAAAGTGTGTTGTGTGACGCAGATAGCAATGGTATTTCATGAAAATATCCTGAACTGTTCTTATATAATGATTTATTACTATATGTTTTGCCATACAAGATATCAAATTTTTCAAGATTTGATATTGCTTTAATTTTGTTTAGTTTAACAATAGTTTTGTTGTTGCTACCTGTAATAAATTCAATTTGATATACACTGTATCGATCTTCCTTATTATCAATATAGGTAGTTTCGTCAAATGCATCCGATTCAAAAGGCGTATCTTCGTGTAAATTCAAATACTGCCATCCTAAATCCGCTGAATTACCAGCAATAGTAGACAAAAACACAATGGTTTTGCCCTCTAGGTCAGTAATTCCATCAATGTGTTTTAAATTACTTAATAAATGGCCGTTGATAGAATCAAACCGTTCAAATGTTGCTAAGTCAACAGAATCAACTTCAGGTAAGTCATAGTAAAATTGTTGGCTATTTGCTTCTGGAACAGAAAATACTATAGTTCCGCCATCTTCGCCATTATTAACAACACCCATTACATCACGACTACTAATATTTTGTGAATGTGCTAATACTCCGGATGTTCCTAATTCAGTTTGTATATAAAAATTATGGCCAGGTTGCGATACATTAAATTTATATTCGCCTCCTCTTGCTAATGTAATTTGTGGATTTGATCCTGCAACACCACTGAAATTATATGCCTTGTCGGTGTTTGTAATTTCAAACGTATCAGTGAGCATGATGACACTAGCACTAACATCAACACTATTCGTTCCTCCTGGTAACCAATAATACTGACTGTGGTTTACAAATTTATCAAAATCAATTAACGGCGACCAACTATATATTGGACTTGAGAATAATCTGTCATGTTTTTTAACATTTCCGCCGTGTGTTTTTAACGAATCAATCAACTCAGGATAAGTGATTGCACTTGATACATTTTTATCATCGTCTTCAAATACAATACCAGGCTCCAATTGATAATTAGAACGTTCATTAGTAGGCTCTATAATGTAGGAGTCATCACTACCGATACCATACCCAAATTGTCTACCAACAAATCCTTGTGTCTGTTTTAATTTTGGCTCCTGTGTTAATTGATCCAGTGTAGAGCCTAGAAACTCTTTATTTGTGTCTGTTTTAAATAATTCAGGTAAAAAATCAGCAGACCTATTTCTAGCCATTTTATGCTACTCCGTTTAAGTTATCTGATGTCAATGTTTTGATAATTTTTACATTATCAACAGTACACGCATTAACAAAAATTTCATTTGATTTGGATTTGATTTCGTATAAATCGCCGAACTTTTTATTAGGATCTCTAGAAACCAACACAACAGATCCAATAGTATCTCCTAAACGATCATGTAGATATGCAGAAAGTTCAGAGAAATAAAACGTATCACCGAAAGTCCAATTCTCAATATTAAAATAATCATTAATTACACTTACTACTTGACTTTTAATCTCACTGTCACTAATAACAGAATTATGTACTTTGACCACTGAAATATCCGCACGCAATTCATTAGTTGCTTTGTTACCAAATAGTGGCTTAAATACTGCACTATTTAAAACAATATTATCACTAAGCATCTTGTTATCTTGTAAACTTTGATAGGCTGTGGTTAATTCCGATATTGTAGGTATCAACGGTTCTGTGATTGTATTTGTTGTATCTTGTATATATTTTTTATACGCAGTGTAGTATGCATCCGTTACAACAAACAAATCAATAATATTTGTAAGTCCTGGATTAATACGTTTAGTTTCCGAACTATTATGTTTATATTGGAAATGTAAATCTTGTCTTCCTGTTTTTACTGAAAACCCAGTTTGTGTTATTAAATTTCCCAGAACTAATTTCTTAAATTTATCTACATCATTACTAAAATAAAATAATTGATTTTCTGGATAACTTGTTAAAATTAATAATGGATCCATTTCCGTTGTGAACTCTGTATTAATTACATTACTTTTAAGTGCTGTGGTTCTTTCTAAGCCGTCAGCATCAATCACTAACTGAAAGAATACTAAATCGGTGTTATGTACGATATTCCCAAAAAAATCCGGATTATCAGCAACGCCATTGTTATCAAAATCTGTATAACTTATTTTTACTTTGTAATCGTCCACAAACCCATCCGATTCAACTACTTGTCCAATAATATCCATTTTCATATTATTATTAAATGGGATATGACTATTGGGTTTAGTGTTTGTTTTTAATACATTAACAAAATCATTTATAACCTTGCCAGTTTTTGGATCAAAAATCTTATTATGACCACTAAAATAGAAACGTGTTTCAAATATACTTGAAAAATAATAATTTAATTCACGTGTTGATATTGTGTATAACTTATCAACAGCAACGAGTTTAATCATCCAACTCGCATCGTTTTCAGAACCTGCTGTGCTCTGTGCATTGACCAAACTAAAACTGCCAGTTTTATCTAAATTTGGACTAGAAATGATATACCAAGTACCACTGTCATTATCGTATCCTATGCCAAAATCATTATACAATTCTATCTGTGCTAACATTTCTTGTTCAAATGTTAGTGGTAAATTTGTATTAAACACAGGTATTACTTCTATTGGCACTGCGCCAGAAGGAACAAAATTTGATATTACTACAGGACCAACTCCGTTAGTATCATTACCTATTCCAAAATTTGTTCCTTCTAAAATAATTGTCTTAATGCTAGACCATATAATTGTATTATCGGTTGGCAGTAATGTAGTACGTTGTTTTAAACGATTGTTATCATCAAAATAATATGCGCCGTTGTCATTTGAAGCAGGAACAGTAAATTTAATTAAAGAATTTGTATTAATATGTTTTTTATTATCTGACACATATGATCCAATCTGTAATGGGGCATTTGCAGTGCTTTTAAAATACCCAGTAGTTTCGTTGGTTGCTGTTGTGCTTTGATTCCAAATAATATCAACAGCAAGTAATGATGTACGTGGGAAAACATTATGATACAAATGAACCGTGCTACGATTTGTTAATTTTGGTTCTATTTGATTTCTAATTATTACTTCAATATCATTTCTATCATCAAATTCAAACACAGAATTATTACTTGATAATTCATTAAAAATAATACCGTCACTACTAAATGTGTTGATACTTGAATACTTACCGGTCGGGTCAACTAAATCTAAATGTCTACTTGTTCCAATATTTGTTCGAGCAATTGCTTTACTTTTAATAATACTACTGTATTTTGTATATGGAAAATTATTGTAGTCCTCGCCGTTAACCATTCGATCCTGCGTGTAATACTTAGCAGGTGCATTACGTTTAATATCGTCAATGCTTTCCTTGGTACTTGCATTACTAACATTTTGCGTTAGTGTAACTGTAAATGTTGCTGATTCCGCACGTCCACTTCTACTAATATAAGGTATAGTAAGGTTTACGCCTGTAATATCACTAGTAGCAATAATAAACTTAGTTCCATTTCCAGTTCTTACAAATGAACGAAAAAATCCTGTTGGAATATCACCAAAGACACCATCTCCAAAATTCATAGTAATCTGATCATTTGCGCGTCCAGTTACACTAAAATATTTTCTTTCTGTTGTTTGTGTTTGTTTTGTAACTGGTGCGTAAATATTTTGTACTTCTGACCATTCATTAATAACTGCGCCGGTTACTTTGTCCAATTCATACAACCAAACATCATTGTTGTTAATTCCCTCAACATTAATATCAACGTTGCGATTTGCAATACGATCGTTCAACGTAAAATCTTTGTTTATTAACGTGCCTTGTTTAAAATGAAAGAAAAACCCAGTATTTGCACTAGCAAATCCCAATTTATCATTTCTGTTTAATATATTAAACTCGCCATTAAGAACAGGAGCAGGTTCATAAACAGATGTACTGTTTGCTGTAGTTGCACTAACTGCTTCAAAGTCCATATTATTGCCATTAACTGTTGCATTAAATGGAATAACAGGCATTAAATTTTTAGTTAAGTTTAATGTGTATTCATCTGTCTTAATGCCAAGTACATCTGCTGTCCTTCCAGGCTTACCAACTTTTTGACTATCAATCATTATAGAATTCATTACTGTATTGAATTGATCTTGCCAGTCAATATTCGTACTATCATTCCAACGTAATGTCACATTTGATAAGTTAATTCCGTTAAAGTCTGTAATATTTTCAGTTGTACTTACTGATGTAACTTTTAGAAATCCACTAGCACATTCATTACGCTTTGGACTATAACTTACTAAATCAGCAAGTCTAACAACACTGTCTCTGCGTTCCGCAGTGTCTAGAAAATTTTCACGTGTATTTAGATCTTGACGATAACTAATTGCTTGGCCCATAAATGCCATTGTATCCAGAAGTGCAATAAACTCAGAACTTTCAACATAGTCATTAAAGTCTTCTGGATGATGTTGTCTTAAATAATCAACAAAACTCTTTCGTAATGTTTCGAAGTTATAACTTTGAAAATCTGCTTGATTGTATGTTT
>Ga0208299_1001738_pt1 | contig 15655 bp, 28 predicted proteins | sample 15_taG_FD_184089 | JGI IMG/M metagenome (GOLD analysis project Ga0208299, IMG submission 184089) | Marine viral communities from the Subarctic Pacific Ocean - 15_ETSP_OMZ_AT15312 metaG (SPAdes) (version 2) | ecosystem: Environmental > Aquatic > Marine > Oceanic | place: Pacific Ocean | collected...
CGGCAATCATATTAAGGGTTACTACCCACCGACGGACTTACCAGTCTCTCACGGGTTAACCAAATCAATGATGCCCTTTGTTGAGACACGTCTCTCAGCAGCTCACGCCACATTCACTGAGACTTTATAAAACGAAGAGCGCATTAGTTTTAAATCGATTACTCTTCGTATATTTCGAGGTGGGGCAGGTGTGGTTCTTATAGCTCGACATAGCTCTACGCTTATCATCTATATTTTGCTTTATCCTGCCGTTAAACCACCCTCACCTCGTATATTTAACTAGCTATTGTCAGTTCTAATTTCTGCAAATAGTTCTTCAACTGCGCAATAAATCTTCTCTACCACACTGTGAGTATCTTCAAAACGAACATCACTCATAGCTACTCTATTATCGTAATCTATCTCAAAATCACAAGTAATACCGTTATCAAGCTCAAGACCCTCAACAGCTTCAGTAATAGTTTCATTTATCTTATCTAAAAACTCTGAAGTTACTTCAGGTTTACCTAAATCCTCTAACTTTTGGTCTATAACAGCTATCTGAGCTTTATAGTCAGCTAATTTATCAAGTGCTGTTATTTGTAACTCTATAAGCGCTGCTTTATTAGTATCTAATTTTTCTTTACTCATCATATTTATCTTTTAATTCACCATAATTTTTCATGATTTCCAAGATTTCTTCTTTCTCTAATCCAGATAATTGACCAACTGTTCTAACATCGAACATATTAGTAACTCCTGACATTTGCACATCTACATATGCTTCAAATTGTTCTTTTGTAATTTCTGTCATTTTAATTTATTTATTTGTTTTTAATTTACTCTTTAAGGTTTCTCTTTTAGACATTAGTTTAGATCTTTCTTCTGGATTATCTTTTCTCCAAGCTTTCTTCATTCTCTTATCTATTTGATTTATCTCATTTAATATCTCTAATTTTCTATTTGTTTTTGCTTTTCTTCTACTCATTTTCTTGGTATTGTTCTTGTAATTTACTTAATACCATTTGTGCACCTTTGATATATCCACAGTCAAATAACCTCGCATAGTCATTATCCCATCCTGCTTTTTCAAAAGTATCATCAAATTCTCGCTCATCTTCAAAATATTCATATACTTCTTTAATTTCCTCTTGTATTTGTTCTATTATTTCTTTCATTACATTACTCTATATCTTGTACCATCGATAGTTACACTAACATCTCTAACACCGTTAAATTCTTTTTCTTTTTGTTCTAATTCCCACTCATGTTTCCACTTAGATACATAATTACCACTTGCTACGAAATTAGCATGTTTGATGTAGTAATTTTTGAGACAAAAGGCTATTAAATACTCCAATCTATCTATCTCTATTGGTATTAGTATACGTTTTTTAGTAACAAACTTTCTATATTTACCAGTTTTTACTTGTTTATTATCAACCCACTCGTAATCTGGCCAATATTCTACAGCTTTTTCACATTTATTTAGTTGATAATTACTGTAACAACTATTTTGATTTCTTACATAACCAGTTTTGAAACTAGCTACTTCTATCAAACTACCATTATTCCACTGGTTTTTAATTGGTAATTTCCATACTATTGTACCATTTTTACTTTGTCTTGTTGTGCTAACATCCATTATTCCTAATAAATCCATCTGTTCTAGCACTTTAGCGTACCTTGGATCGCTATTGTATTGTTTTCTATTCATATTTTATACATAATAGTAATCACCGATTTTGTAATATGTTGGATAAATTGGTGATATTGTTATTTTTCCATCACTATCTGTATCTTTAATACAGCTATTCCAATTCCCACCTTTTAAATGTGTGATTCTTGTTAATAAATTCTTGCCATTTAGCAAAACTGTCTTGTCTTTGTTAAATTTTATTGTTTTCATATTTATATTATCCATTAGTAATCGTATTTAATTTGTAATACAATTTTATTCTTTTATTACTAATTTATATTTACTATAATCATTATGGTTGTCACCTTCCATCATTTCAAGAGCATATTGTAATGGATTTTCTTGATGAGTACTAAATGAAGAGTAACCATCTGGTCCATCGCTAACAATTTCTACATAACCATGATTTGGCCAGTGTTTATTATCTAAATATCTTAAATCTACTATTATTTCTTTTCTAACTGGTATGTTAGAGTAATCAAATTGTAGAAACATTCTTTTTAATTCTTCTCTATTCATCTTTTCTATGTTTTTTCTTTCTATTATATATTTTCTTACTAGTAAATATGATAGATTTAGGTGGTTTCACACCCAAATCTAAATCTACTTCACGTCTTATCTTACTCTTTTCTTTATTTGTTAATTTAGCCATGATAGTCATCACTTAAATATTGATACACTAAAATTGTCATTAACGCTAATATTATCCACGCACCCATTATTTCTTTATTTTATATGTTTTCCAATTTTCTTCTGCATTTCTTGCTTCAATCTCATACGGGTGAGTTTCATAAGTATCACCTAATTGGTAATATAAGTCAAATGATATTTTATCTTGATTAGCGTGTACACACTCGTGTATTAATGAGCGAATAATATCTTCTTCACACTTCATTTTTGAAGTATAAATATATATTATACACTTATTCCAATCGTATTCTGCGTGAGCTTGCACCTCACCAGTCATACCTTTTTCACCACTTAATCTTTCATAGATATTATAATGAAATTCTATTTCTGGGTATGTTCCAGCAAAATCACAGTTTAGTACATCTTGTATAATTAGTGGATATACTTTATTTACTATTTTTGTTATTTCTTCTTGTTTCATTAGTCTAAACTCGGTTCTACACCTCTATCTATATCACTTTGAATACACTCAGCGATAGCGTCACCGAGTAAATCTTCTTTAGGTTTTACTTCATTACTCCATATTAACTTAGCTCTTTTCTCGATTTCTTCATCGTTTAACCAAGTATAATATCCTAAGTGATGTTCAGTTCCATAACTATCTTCTACTTCAACACTCCATTGAGTATTATCTTCATACTTACTTATTGTTATTTTTCTACTCATAATTTATTCTTTTACTACCCAACCTTCGTATTCATATACTTCTTGAGCTGTTTTTATACAACATTTCTTGTGTCCATTAACTCTATTTGTATTATTTACAAACATAGCTATTATCCAAAGTAATAGCATTAAACACATTAATTTTTCACTTATATTTTTCATAATTTATATTTTAGGGCGCTTGCGGGAATCGAACCCACTCTAGTTTACTAGAATACTCAAACTGTATGGTTCCACTGTTGCTAACAGTTTCCAGAAGAAGCGCAAATACTTTCGTACTTTGTTGTAGTGTGAGAATCGAACTCACATTTACTCCAAGACTACATTACTCATTCACATTATTTATAGTCGGTAAACAAGTGGAACTACGACTTTTCCGTTACTAAACTAACTCTTTTCCTCTACAAATAGTAGGAATGTTGTTAGTAGCAGTGTAAGATTTATACTTATCCCAGCAAGCAAGTTTTTCCAAACCACTTTTCATGATACTAAATACTTTGTCGTGATTATACTTTACAGTATCACCTTTTTTATTGGTGAATTCAATTACTTGATTCTTACCAATCAACGACTTACGCACTACAAATCTTTTACTTTTAATTACATTACTCATAATTTTACTTTTTTTGATTATTAACTTATTTTAATTGTTTCGTTTACATTTATATTATCCAAACTTGTTCGTATTTACATTGTAAAAGTTATATTTTTGTTTAATTGATAATTTGATATTGAATACTATTCCGCACTTCTCATTGTTCACAAATGTGAATTAGTTTACAAATGTAACGAGAATTATCAATATTGTAGCAAACAGCGCTAGTGCACTAATTGTTGCTATTGTATCATGACTAAACTTTACTTTGTTATTGTTTTTCATATTCAATTATATTATCCAAATACGTTCGTATTCAGTTTGTAATAAAGTATGACATTAGCTAGTTAAACTAAGGATAGTAACAGGCTATTGTCACTGTTTAATAAGTTACTTACTATCTTGCGAAAGTTGGTAAGTTATTAGTACATGTATAACTTTTATACTTTTGGAAACATTTCATATTATCAAATCTTTCTTTATTTGTATTATACACTTCATCATGATTATACGTACACACTTTTCCTTTCTTATTTGTGAAAGTTATTAATACATTTTTACCTATTAAGGATTTTCTGATAACGAATCTTTTCGTTGTTAATTTACTTACTGACATTTTAATTTGTTTAAGTTATTATTAATTTGTTTACATATATATTATCCAATGTTAGTCGTATTTAGTTTGTAAGAAATTAGTTACATTATATTGAATGAATAGTAAAACGTGAAAACTTTGGGGAAAATCGAAATTGAAAGGGGTCCGTGGGGTTGAAAAATTTCAATTTTATATTAGGCGGGTGGTGCGGGGGATAGGGGGCTACACAATCTCTATAAATTTATAATATGCATATTTTGTCTCTCCCTAAAGATATTACTAGGTAATATCTAGGGTTAGGGATAGGGTTATAGGATTAAGAGTAATAGGCTAGTGTCACAGTTGTAAATATTCGCTTTTCTATGTAATCATAAAGCTATGGCGAAACAGAAATTATCACCCACCGCAAGACGAGCAAAGGCAGTTCGCGACAAGAAGGCCGCAATGACACCGAGTAGGAGGGCAAAGAAAGCTGAAAATCAAGTTAGACGCAGAAAAGCCATAAAAGAAGGTAAAGACATACGTGGTAAAGATTATGACCACAAAGATAAAAGATTTAAGTCTGTTAAAGCAAATAGAGGTAATGATGGTAAAGGAACAAAGAAAGAAGGCTTTAGCACTAAGATAATGAAAACAACATCTAAATCTAGGAATAAATCAACTAGATACAAAAGAAAATAAAATATAGGGAAAGACCCTATACCGCAAATAACCTAAAAACCAAAATAATGACTTATTTGTATTACAAGTCTAGTACGTATACTAGCAACCAAAAACCGAATGAAAAAACTATTGAGCAGTGGACACATCTTGCAGAGAAGAAAAACTGGAGGATTACCCAACTATCTAATGGATTTTACCAAACGGAGTGCCAAAACCCTGACAACGAAAAGGATTGGCACGATGTAACCAGACGAGAAACCATAGAAGGTGCCGAAGCAGCAATTAACGGAAGCATCGACCATTTCTCGAAAAAGTTAGAGGCTATCAAAGGCCCGAAAGTCGTAAAGACATTTGAATAGAAGTATAATTTAATAAAATTTAATTAAATGGAATACAATCTACCTAGTGAGATCGTCAAAGACTTAAACTTTGGCGATCAAGCTAAGAAAAGAATAATAAACGGAGTAGAAAAGCTTGCTAAAGCAGTTAAATCTACTTTAGGGGCTTCAGGTAAATGTGTAATTTACGAAGATGCTCGAGGTAAACCGGTGATTACAAAAGACGGGGTAACAGTGGCTGAGTCTGTTGTCTTACTTGATCCGGTTGAAAACATAGGGGCGACCTTAATTAAGGAATCCGCAAGAAATACAGTTAGAGAAGCTGGTGACGGTACAACCACAGCTATAGTCCTTGCTGAATCGTTAATAAAAGAAGTTAATCGAAATGGGAATAACGCATCGATTAGAGAAATTAAAGAGGGTATTAACTCTGCTTTGGCAAAAGTTAATAAATATCTTGAAAATACAGCGATACAAGTTACAGATGGTATGCTGGAATCTGTTAGCAGCATTAGTTGCAACAACGATATTGATCTTGGAAAAATTATCGCGGAAGCATACACGGAAGTAGGGAAGGACGGGGTCGTTCTGATGGAAGAATCAGAAACGGAAAACACTTATGTTGAGTTAGTTGACGGTGTTCAGATGGACGTTGGCCTTACATCGCCGCATTTTGCCACAGATACGGAAAAACAACATGCTGTTTTAGAGGACCCACTGGTATTAATAGTTGGATCGGAAATCCCTAACATAAGAAAGATACAAAAGATCTTAGAATTTGTCATAAAGAACAAAAAACCCCTACTTATAGTGGCTCCTGTAGACCAACAAGTCAAAGCAGCGCTGTTAATGAACAAAGTCAAGGGTAATATTAAGGTAAATATCATAGATTTACCAGGGTTTGGCCCAACAAAGCTAGATACAGTGGAAGATTTAGCACTTTTAACCGGGGCTAAAGTGATAAATGAAGAATTAGGTGACGATTTAGACTTAATTGACGTAGATTGCCTTGGAAAATGTGAAAAATCCGTTACAGACGACAAAAATACCGTATTAACCACTTATGATGTCGCTGATAGCCTTGATGAACGGATAAAAGAGGTTAAAAAAATCATTAAGGCAGAGAAAAACGGGTTCTTGAAGAAGAAACAAGAGGATAGATTAGCAATGTTAACAGGTTCTGTAGGAATTGTTAAGGTTGGTGCTAATTCTAAAGTTGAACTCAAAGAAAAGAAAGATCGCGCAGAAGATGCGATATACGCGACAAAAGCAGCGCTTAAAGAAGGGATAGTGCCTGGTGGGGGAGTGGCATTGTTAAACGCGTCACAAAACATTTCTACAAAACCAGGAGGTGAACGGATATTAATGGAAGCTATTAAAGCCCCATTTGATGTAATATTAGAAAATGCAGGTATTGAATTCCCTGATTATGATGATATTGAAGGTGAAGGTGTGGATGTTGTAACCGGTGAGAGAGTTGAGATGATTAAAGCTGGAATTATAGATCCAGTCCTTGTTACCAAATCTGCTCTTAAAAACGCTGTAAGTGTAGTAAATACGATTATATCAGCTGATTGTGTAATTTCAAATATAAGAATGAATGAAAGCAATTAATCACTATATAGTTGTACAAAATATAAAAGAACCTAAGAAAGTTGCTGGACTGATTATGACAGATGATACGGACAGTGACAATAGATACACTAAAGCAAAAATTATTTCTACTGGCAATCTCGTAGAAGGATTAAAAGACGGAGATATAGTATATTATGATAAACATGCAGGACATGATATATCATATAAAGAAAAACTATACCGTGTAATCCGATCAGGCGACGTTGTTCTAGTAGAATAAATTAAACCAAAACCAGAAACCTAAACCCTAAAACTCAAAACATTAAAACAAATTATTAATTAAAAAAATCAAAAAAATGAACAAATTTTTGTATTTTGCCTCAGCAGCAGCTGATGGTACAGCAGGTGATGAAGAAGTAGCAGCGTTTAACGCGGCTGGTGTTTCTCACATGGAAGCTAACTCTGCGACAACACTAACCGTTTACTTTCAAGGAGGTATAAGTCAAGAGACTAATACTGGTGATGCGGACGTTCACGTTGATCACAGTAAGGTAATACTAACTATTACTTCAGCTAAACATAAAGATGTTATAGAAGCTATATCTGGTGCGTGTAACGCAACTCATAATAGCGGTATGGTAGTAGTAGCTGACGTGACAAACAGTGTTTACTGCCACCCAGATATTACTGGAGTTGCAATAACAACTATTGACGCTTCGTAATAGTTGAGACTAACCGCGCAAGATTTGCGTGAATTAAATATCCTTAAGTATTACAGGCTCACTAGAAAGTGGGTCTGTAAGACTTACGGGATTAAAGACGCAGATTTAGAATTATTAATTTATTTAGATTGTAAAGGAAGATTTACACGAAAAGATTTCATGGATGGAGTATATACGTATTCATGGGATAAAGCGAGATGGGAGAGATTAAGAAGAGGTGGCTGGATAGAAACCTGGAGACATAGGAATAGAACTACTATTATGTATTCAGTATTTAAAACTTCATTTAAATGCTCTCAAATGATAAGTAGGATATATAGGATTCTATTGGGCGAAGAGGACTTACCGACTTCAGATAGAAGTATATTTTATAACAATAAATCATATACAGATAAAGTTTATAATAAAGCTATAGATGATATGATTAAAGATAAAGATAGATAGCAAATGAATATATTAAGTAAAATATTCAGTTCAGGTGCAGCAGAACTCGTAAAAGGTGTAGGTGGAGTAATAGATAACTTACATACATCGAAAGAAGAGAAACTAGCAGCTGAGTTAAAAATAAAAGAATTAATCTCCAATTACGAAGTCGAAATGGAGAAAACGATAACTGATCGATGGAGTGCAGATATGAACTCTGATTCATGGTTATCAAAAAATATAAGACCGATGACTTTAGCGTTTTTAGTTATATCTACAGTATTAATGATATTCATTGATGCGGGTACTATAACTTTTAAAGTTGAAGAAAAATGGACAGACTTATTACAAATAGTATTAATAACCGTGATCGGCGCCTATTTTGGTGGTAGATCACTAGAAAAAGTAAAAAAATAAAATTATGGGAGTAAATTCAACAAGCGTTGCTTATAGCATGGGTCAAATTGGTAATATATTTGTTGACGGTGTAAACGTGTGTAGTGCAAATGGAATAACAGCGGATGTTCCTGCATCAAATATAAGAGCCGTTGGAGCTAATGCTGTTTTTATAGCTATAACATTTGTTACAGACACTGTTTTCGACGACAGTAATGTAGCAGGACTAATGCCTGAGTTAGAAGAAAGACATATGAGTTCAACAGGTTTAAGCAAGGATATAGACAATAATGCCGGTTCTGTTACAGATAGTGTAACCTTTCCAGCTGGATTAACAATATACGGTAGGTGGACAAAATTCCAATTAGCATCTGGTAGTGTAATCGCTTACGTAGGATACTAATGTTAGGATTAGGATCTAATCTTACAAAAAGTGGTGCAGGGGTAAAAACTATCGTAACCGATAATTTGGTGTTAAAGCATAATTATGATCTTAGTTCTGTCCGACCACTAAGTGATGGCGCTGCGTATTTTGATGGTACTGATGATTATGTGGATGGAGTGGGTAATTGCCCGATAAGTGCTTTTACAATTTCAGGTTGGATAAAAAAGGATGGTGATGGAGGATGGTATGCTATGTATTCTGCTAGTACTGAACTCTGGTTTGGAGTTGGTGCATCAGAACAAGTTAGACTTCATGTAGGAGGTTCTGATTATATAGATACAGCAGTTTCTGTGATAACCGTAGGGGTTTGGCATCATATTGTTGCGACATACGATGGCTCGACAACTGGGAAAATATATATTGATGGTGTTGACCAAGCTCTTACATCATCTGGTACATTAAATGTTCCAATTGCAACTGCAGGTAATATAGGTAAATTAAGCACGGGCGCGACAAACTATTTCGAAGGTTTTATGTGTAACATAGGGCTGTGGTCAGCAGCATTAACCCAAGCACAAATCAAATCAATTATGTGGAAAGATTACGCAGGTTTATCTGATAGCGAAGAAACAGATTTAGTATCATGGTGGAATTTGGATAGTGTAATTCCAGATACAACAACTTTAGTTTATGATAATCATCATGGAGATGGAGATACTTTAGGTAGTGAATTAGCAACATGGGCAGGAGAAGATATTGATGTTGGTGCTTATGTAGGTATAGAATCTAATATTACTGCTGCTTTAGTTGTAGGAACAACGTATAAAGTAGCTTTTACAGTTTCTAACTACACAAGTGGGAGTTTTAAGTTTAGACAACCAAGTGGCGGTGTAGATTTAGGCCCAACAGGAGATGCAAATGGAGATTATGTTCAATATGGTACAGCAACAAATACTACTGAATTAGATTGTGATGCTTTTAATTTAGGATTTGAAGGTACTATATCAAATATCTCAGTAAAAGAAATCAACGGTAACACAGGAACTTTAGCATAATGGCGACGACAATACAAACAATAGAAGTACCGAAAAAAGCTAGGGCGTTAGATACCTCTGGAAATAATAACCACGGACAAATATATTCTGGTCGAGCATTAGAATTTGATGGGGTTAGTGATTATTTAGATGCTGGAGACGTTGTAGATATGGGAACAGATTCTTTAACTTTAGCTGTATGGGCTAAGGGTAATACAAGTAGTGTACATGGCTCTCACTTATTGACAAAACAAGCAAATTATAATGCAAATGCTTTAGGGTATGGATTATATTGGAGACATTCGGAAGATAGGATTGTTTTTAATGTCGGAGATGGGACTGATGGAAATAGAATAGAATATGATTTAGAAGCGAATACTTGGTATAGATTTGTTGGCACATACAATTCATCTACAGGTGTTGGGGTTTTATATGCTAATGGAGTTCAGGTGGCTACAGCGACAGATACAGATATAGGAAATTTAGATAACTCTGAAAATTTAAAACTAGGAGGGAATGCAATATATTTTGATGGCATGATGTCTGATGGGCAAGTATGGAATACCGCTTGGTCCGCAGCCGACGTAACCTACGACTACTTAAACCCAGAGTCCTTAGCATTAAACAGAGGTGGTACATCCCTTACAGAATCCAACCTTAAACTCTGGTACCCAATGCAAGATGGGCATAGGGGCCAACAATCATATATTTTAGATGGTGCTAATACTGGGTTGAATGATAATATTGTTACAGGTGATAATAGTACTTTTGCTACAGGAATAGGAGATTGGGGGCAATTTAGAGGCGTAGCAGCACACGATAGTTCTTTACAAGCGGGAAAATGGACTGATAATAATACAGGTGGTGGTTCAACAGGGTTTACTATGACTGGTGGAAATATTCCTACTATAGCAGCAACAACTTATACTATTGAATTTTCTGCAAAAACAGATAGTGCTGCCTCTTTTAATTTTACATATATTGGAGAAGGTACTACATTTACGACTATTAATAATCCTAATTTAACAAGTAGTTTTCAAGATTACAAATTTAGATTTACTACGTCTACTGCAAACCAAAGATTATATATAGGGTTTGGCGTAAGTCCTCTTGCAGACACTGAAAGTTATTGGATAGATAATGTATCAATAAAAACCATAAACGCCAAGAACCACGCGACGACTGTATTTTATGGGGATGAATTAGTAGAAAATGGTGATTTTGCTATCAATGAGGCTGAAACCCAAACTAGGCTAGATGGGGGCGTCCAATTTGATAATTGGACAGAAGCTCCCTCTACTGGAACGAGGACATGCACAGCAATAACTAATGGAGTTAGGTCTACCACTGGAGACGTGCAGACAAATTCTTGGGATCAAAGAATTTACCAAGATGTAGCTAGTGATCTAGTCATAGGTAGAACTTATAGTTTTTCTTGTAGTTTTTTAACTTCTGATGGTAGTGATATGCGAGTGGCAATCCAAACCAAAGGAAGTGCTGATGTTCAAATAGGAAGTACGTACGCAACAGTTGCAGATGAAGAACAAACCTTAAGTGGAACCTTTGTATGCAGTAGCACCACGGATCAAGTGATCGATGTGTGGCCAACTACCCCGCAGGCAGGGGGAGAATATTTTGATTTAAAATCTGTAACACTCAAAGAAGTAGGTCTAGCCTCAGGTTGGACAGATGCAGACCAACAATTACATATACCGCAAACGGCATTGCAATCGTATAATGAGTTGGCTTGGTTTCAAGATAATCTTGGAACTAATAATCCGCAAGTAACCGCTAGTCATCATAATGATTTTAATCCAGAGGATGGTGATTTTACTATAAGTGCTTGGGTATATCAAGCTGATTTGCATGACGATAATTATTTCTTTTCTCAAGGAGGAGGAGGGACGTCAGGATGGAATACTCAAATAGATAGTAGTGGAAACCCAAGATTTGTCATTGAAGATGATGATGGTTCAAATAATGGAACTATGATAGCCGCTATTGGTTCAACAGCTATACCTACGGGTGAATTCTTTCATTTTGTAGGAGTAATAAATAGAACCACAGATTATATACATGTGTATATAAATGGGGTTGAGCAAGATTCTACAGATATTAGTGCAATAAATAATCCAATTGAACATTCTGCTGGAGTTCTTAAATTTGGAAGTTGGGATCCTGGGTACAGTGGTGGAGTCATGAATGGAACCGCAACTGAATTTAGTATATTTAAAGGCGTTGCTTTTTCTCAAGCAGAAATTATTGAACTATATAATGACGGAAAAGCGTTAGATGCAACAACACATTCGCAAGTCGCTAATCTTAAGGGTTATTGGAGAAATAATGGTCTTGCAACTTGGACAAATATTAATAACCCTGGAACACACGACGGAACACTAGTAAACGCTACAGAAACAATCCTAATCCCAGCGGGCGTAGATGCTACACGAGATAATCAAGGATTTATAATGAATAAGCAGAAGGATACGAGTAGTTTGAATTTAACGGGGAGTGAAACTGATTATGTAACCGTGGGAGATTATAGTATATTAGATATCGCTGGAACTACTATTACTCTATCAGCTTGGGTATATTTTGATGATTCGGACGCAAAAGGGATAGTTGGAAAATGGGGAGATTCTACAGCAACTAACAGAAGTTATTTAATGAGAAAAACTACATCTGAAATTGAATTTTACACAGGAAACGGTTCTGCAATTCACGCTTCTACTTCCGCATCAATTAGTGATGGTTGGAGACATATTGTATGTGTATACGATGGGTCAAATAAAAAAATATATGTAGATGGTGCCCAATCTGGTAGTGATTCTTCATATACCGAAACTCTTTTATCTGGGAGCCGAGATTTTGAAATAGGTGCTTATGGAGGAGCTAGTTTTTATGGTAATGCTATAGATAATGTATTAGTATATAGCGATGCTTTATCTGCAGCAGAAGTACTAAGAAATTATAACGCAGGAAAAGGTAGTCACAGAAATTAAAAATAAAAAATATGGCACATTACGAATTATATATATGTTTAAAGAAAACAACTTACGAATCTGCAGTACCTAGTGTATTACAACCTAAATTGGGTTGGAATAACTATACGTATAAAAATGTGGAAAAGACAGGTACAAGAATGGTTAATAAGTACGATTACTACCCATCAGAGGATAACACTGTAGCTGAGATTAAAGCATATATGGACGATGCGAGCGTAGATTACGCTTCAGGGGATACGAAGGCTGAATTATTAGTTAAACTTAATACCACACTTCATTCAACTCCACAGATTGAAGAATCATATACTTACACAGATCAAGAGATAGATACGACAATAGCTTATACTCCAACATGGAAAGAAGCCGCGTTCGCGGGTAAATTAGGTGCGCCAAGAGAAAGTTTAGATGGTAATCTAATTATTGTAAAAGGAGAATTTAGTATGTTAGAGGGAGAACTAACAGCAATAACAGATTTAGGTAAATTCATGAGTTACCCAAGTAACTCTGTACTTACAAAAACTGAAGCACAAACATTAGCAAATGGTGAATTATTCACCGAATCTGAATAAATAACAATTAACTTAAATTAAATAAAATGGCAAAAAGAAAAACACCGAAAGCGGAGAAGGTTATTGACCTTAAACCGAAAGCAGAAAAAATTACTGATGAACAATTAAAAAGAGTTCAAGAGACAGTAAATAATCTTAATAGATCACAAATGGAGGTTGGTCAAATGGAAAGTAGAAAACATGAAATGTTACATGGCGCTGCTGGTTTAAGAGATGATTTGGCTAAACTACAAACTGAATTTGAAAAAGAATATGGTACGTTTGATATTGATATACAAACTGGTGCTATAAATTACCCACAAGAAAATGGCGAAACTGATAAGGAAGATTAGTGTAGGTAAAGATTATAAAAACGACGCCATGCATTATGCTGTTGGACAAGAAGTATATGGTGGGCATAAAATCTGCGATATAATAGAGGAGGAAAACAAATTCTCTGTTTATATTAGAAAAGATAAAGACGTACTACCTTGGAAAGACTTTAACAAAAACATGGCAGTATCTGTAGAATATAATCTAGAATACTAATGAAAAGTGTTTACAACTTTGTTGTAACGCCTGTAGGAGAAAGATATAATAATAGTAAAAAAGTTGAAGGTGGAGATCTTATATTAAACACTGAGATTTATAACCATCAATTTGTAAATAGAATTGCGAAAGTTATATCCACTCCAATAATTGGTGATACAGATATTAAACCTGGAGACAAAGTAGTTGTACATCACAATGTATTCCGTAGATGGCACAATGTAAAAGGTATCGAAAAAAATAGTAGAAGTTATTTTAATGAAGATACGTATTTTATAACCCAAGACCAAATCTTTTTATATAAAAGATATTGGGAGTGGAGAGCGCCTAAAGGATTTTGTTTTGTAAAACCTTTAAAAGCAAAAGATCAATTTAATATTGACGCAGAAAGACCCTTAATCGGTATTGTTAAATATTCAGATGGTACCGTAAAAGAAGGGGATTTAGTTGGTTTCAGACCAAGTAGTGAATATGAGTTCGTTGTTGATGGCGAGCGACTATATCGTGTTTTATCTAATTTTATAACTATCAAATATGAATATCAAGGAGACGAAGAAGAATATAATCCAAGCTGGGCAAAGAGCAGTTGATGAACTTATCAAAGTTGCGAAAGAACCTATTGTTGACAGTGGAGATGATATTACAGCAGACAGACTTAAGAATGCTGCCGCTACTAAAAAACTTGCCATATTTGATGCTTTTGAAATACTTAGTAGAATCCAAGAGGAAGAGAATCTTTTAGAAGGTAAAGAACCAAAAGAAAAGAAAGAGCAAGTTTTTAAAGGATTCGCAGAAGGTAGATCTAAATAATGTACGAACAGACTTTATATAAGGTAATCGAACCTGTTAAAAAAACGACTATAAGTCGTCTTAATAAAGGTAAGAAATGGAAATACGGATATAATAAAGAACATGATCTTGTTGTTATATCTAAAACTGGACAGATAGGGGAAATATACGAAATTCAAAATTTTAAAATAGCGTTACCTAAAGCACCTAAAAAAGTATTCAAACACGAGGAAGATAAATGGGTTAAATTTGAAACACCTAAAGAACTCACTCGTCTTAAAAATATATTTGATTGGAGAAATTATCCAGATGAAAATAAAGAAAAGTGGTTTGATTACATAGACGAAGAGTTTAAAAGAAGGGATGAAGGGTTTTGGTTTACGAGTAAAGGTAAACCAACTTATATGGTAGGTACACATTATATGTATTTACAATGGAGTAAAATTGATGTTGGTGCTCCAGACTTTAGAGAGGCAAATAGATTGTTCTATATATTTTGGGAAGCTTGTAAAGCAGATAAAAGATGTTATGGTATATGTTATCTAAAGAACAGACGTTCAGGATTTTCTTTCATGTCGTCTGCGGAAACAGTTAACTTAGCTACATTAGCGAGTGATAGTAGATATGGGGTATTATCTAAAACAGGGGCGGATGCTAAAAAGATGTTCACGGATAAAGTCGTACCTATTAGTATAAACTACCCGTTCTTTTTTAAACCGATTCAAGATGGTATGGATCGTCCAAAAACAGAGTTAGCGTATAGAGTACCTGCGAGCAAGTTTACAAGGAAAAAAATTACATCTAACGAAAAACTAGAGGATATACAAGGTTTAGATACAACTATTGATTGGAAGAATACTGGAGATAATAGTTATGATGGTGAAAAGCTAAATCTATTAGTACACGATGAAAGTGGTAAATGGGAGAGACCTGATAATATTTTAAATAACTGGAGAGTTACAAAAACATGTTTACGATTAGGTAGTAGGATTATTGGTAAATGT
>Ga0208299_1001739_pt1 | contig 15654 bp, 17 predicted proteins | sample 15_taG_FD_184089 | JGI IMG/M metagenome (GOLD analysis project Ga0208299, IMG submission 184089) | Marine viral communities from the Subarctic Pacific Ocean - 15_ETSP_OMZ_AT15312 metaG (SPAdes) (version 2) | ecosystem: Environmental > Aquatic > Marine > Oceanic | place: Pacific Ocean | collected...
TTCAAAAATGCGAAACGGCACCTTTGAATTTCAAAAACGGTATGTAGTTGGAATGCGTTAAAAACCTCGCGGCACCAACGATTGAAAGTCAGACTCCGGCCATTTTTAGGCACATCGCACCCGGATCGAGCAAGAGAGTCGGGTCGTTTTAGGCTGTGCTCCTTGCACTGCGCCGTCGAATTTCCGCCCCATCCCGCTCTTACGTGAAGCGCGGAGGTTCGTCCGAGTTTGCGGTGAGCGTTTTTTGGGCTGACAGAGTGGCCCTGGAGGTACGGTCCGAGCCAGCCTCGCTCCGCCTCTTTGATTCCAGTAATTCTGAGCATGAATTCCGGTAAAGATTCGCCCAAGTTATTTTGAAAAGTGTTCATTATTACCCTCTGTTGTGATTCATTAATTAAGATTACTAACCAGTTGCGTAATCTCATTAGCGATGCTTCTATAATTGGACACAGCATAAGCATTGATCATATCGGGGTCAACCCCCTTTGACCAAAGTTGGCTTTTTTTTAGGATTAAATGTTGGGTCTTTGAAAAAACAATAACCCAGACATTTCTCCCTCGTGTTTGTTGATCTATAAGCCATTGATATTGAAGGGCAGAAAGATCAGGTTTGGTTGGAACTCGTTTACGGAACTGCGGGATTTGCTTGTATTCAATCCATAAATCAGCCTTATCGCCAGAATAATATGCATCAGCTACGCCACGATGCCACGGGTCATTTATCTTCCAGGCGAGAATTTCCCCTGGAAGATATTTATGGACCTGAGAAATTCGTGCGGACTCGTGGGGCACTAATATTGTTCGACCATTATGACCAGTTGTTTAATGCGTTTGTCGTTCGGCTTAGGCTTTCCATCTGAATAGATGTTGGTTGAACCTTTGCGTCCGTTTTTTGCAGTTACTTTGATGTACCAAAGTTTTTCTTGAAAGCGATCTTGATGAATTTCGACTAAAGATTTTTTATTCTTCACAGGATTCACATGTCATTAAGTCACATAACATAGGGTCGGGTGGGGGAGAACTGTCTTGGTTAATATGAGCAAAAAAACCGGCTTCGAAAAATGTTCGTGCAATAGCATTTAAATCGACACCTTCTTCTCTGGAGACTTGTAATGTTGTTTGCCATATTTCCTTATCAACAAGGAAAGAAAAGTAATAGTCACTCATTTGCTGTAATAGATCCCATAGGATGCTTCTGCGTCGAGAGGTAAATCAGGGGCCCAAGCTGGGGCTTTCCGCATTTCATCGAGCATGAATTGTTTACATTCTTCCGCTTCAGATTCTTTCGTTACACAAGTAATTTCATCGTGAACAGTAAAGACTACTGAATACTTCTGGTTGATTGCCAACATATGATCAGAAAGAACAATACGTGCTAATGCCTGGACTACGTTTTCGGTAATTTTTCCGCCGTGAGTTGTGTGTTCAGAAAAGTCTTCGGGGTTATATTTGAGGCTCATACCGTTAGGTAATTTAATTTGGAACGGTAAAAGTTTGATAATGGGTTTTGCCCAGGTAGAACCATCAAAGCCATAGTCCATCATTAAGGGAATATGCCGAGAGAAGAAATTCCAGAATAAGGTAATTTGTGAATGGGTAATTCGGTAGAGCTGCACAATATCGTTTGCTTCATTAAGTGTTAAGTTTGCTTTTGTTCCACCGATACCTTGTTTGAGTGTTTCTTGGAAACGCTTTGAACCCATACCGTACCCAAGACCTAAAATGCAGGTTTTCCCGATGAATCGCTGTACCTTTGTGATCTCAGACACGGGCTTCTTAAATACCCGTGATGCAAAATTCACATATACGTCTTCATGGTTGGAAAATTCTTCAACTAATTTGGCTTCTCCCGCCAGCCACGCAAGCATCCGAGCCTCGATCTGTGCCGAATCGCAAGACACAAGTACGTGGTTATCGGGAGCAATGAGACTTTTCCGCAGATCAGATCCTCGGGGAAAATTCTGAATGTTGATCTTTTCAGCACCAGAAAAACGTCCGGTATGAGCGCCGTAATAATTCAACGCAACCGGCAAGAACCCTTGTTGATCTTCCGCAAGTTTTAGTAATCGTTTTGAACGGGTTTCGTTTTGTGTTGATTTAATAATGAGACGACCCGCAGCAAGATCTGCGACCCGTTTGTTGGGGCTGTTCAATAAATCCTGAAAACCCTGATCTGTCTTAGAGAAGGCAAATGTTGGTTTGCCCGTCGTTTTAGAAATCTTTAGAGGAGGTGAAATAGATTCTTCTTCTAAGAGGCTCGCAAATTGATTATTGCTGGCCAGCATGGTTGAAGTAACGTCGAGATTCTCTAAGGTTTTCTTTTTAAGTTCCTGCTCAGAACTCAGAACGTTCTCTAATATGTCTGTGTCTAGACAAATTTGAGGTTTGGCATATAAGTTAATTGTGAGATCAATTAACTCCAATTCTGTAGGGGGCATGGAAGGCAGCATTGTTTGGAACGCTGCGTGGCATAAGTCAACATCTTGAATGCAATATCCGGCAATCGCTTTTTCAGTAACTTCGTCCAGGTAATCCTTATCGATTGCTTGAACCAGTTCGTCCCCTTTTCGCATACTTAAATCATTAGGCCACAGACGTATAGCCAGATTCTTGAGGGAAGCTGAAGCATAAGGAAGTAAGCCTTTGGCCATTGACATAGTGTCATACCATCGGGCAGGGTTAACTCTGTAGATCCAAGATAGGATAGCGGCTTCAAAACGACAGTTATGGGCAATTACAGCGGTGTTTGCCCAATCGATGGCTGCGAAAACATCATCGATTTCATCCCAGCTGTACCATTCAGTAGGTTTGTTATCGAATTTAAGACCGGCGCCGAAAACAAAAAAGCGATCATCCATGATGTATTCGCTTGTTGTCATTTTCGATAGGGAATACTTTTTCCCAAATCGTGTTTCAAAGTCGATTGTTAGATTAGTTAACCGACTTTCGTTCACTATTCTCTCTGCTAAGTTGTTTGCGTTGTTCATGATTTATATGTGAACAGTCCACGCAGGTCCCGTTGCTGATATAACGTAGACCAGGGTGATCTCGTTTACACGGTTGTCCTATATAGATGTAATCGGGAAGAATGTAGCGATCTTCCCCCAACAGCCAATGCTTTGAACGTCGGCCTACCACGATTTAAACAACACCGACTGCTGGGGGAGGATCAACTGCTTACTGAGAAGTAACGGCGAGCTTTTCGTACAGCCCCTTCGCATGTTCATACAAGGGTTCGTCTACCCAACCTTTAAAATCGGTTTTGTAGTTGAACCATGAACCTTTTGAATTGCTCTGGCGAATGGTCGAAAGCGTCCAGACAGACGCAAAACGATCTGCTTTAGTGAGAGCGATGTTGGAATTCCAGGTATTTGAAGTCTGGAGTTTGGTTCCGTCCATTGCAATAATGGCTTCACTGGTAGGTTCGCCATTTTCATCAAGCAGAATAACAACATGTTTGCCGGTTTCTACAATATTGTAGTTATCGGCATCCCCTTCAAGACCTTGACGAATCTCTTGGGCTTCCGCTAATGAATCAGTTCGACCGAAATAACCCTGCATCCCTTTTAAGCGATTACCATAAATCGCATACTCACGGGAGTAGTACAGGTTTACAACGTCGATAGTGTCAACACATTCTTTTGTGACTGTGTTGAGTATCTGACCCTGTTTGGCATTTGGAACATACTTCGGACCACCTTCTACAAGTTCAGGCGACATCTGTTGCGTGATCTTGATTACCGGTGTTTGAACATCTTCTGAAGTGACATTTTCATTGCCAAGACCTGAGCCTTTCAGCCACTCGGGGACAGCGGTTATATCGGTTGATTGTGCAACACTTACTGCTTTTGACATAAATAGTACCTTTAACGGTTGGTTGGTTAATTGCTACGCATTCGTAACGTAGTTCGCTTTTTGGGCGCGGTGCCAGGAACGTCTTCTTCGTTCTCTATGAGTTCCCGATAAGCCCTTGCCGTGACCTTGCGATAAAGCAAGTGAAAATATGAATGTTGAGAAATGTAGGCATACAGCGCATCCCAATCTGTAACTTCCGGTACAATTTCTTCTGAAACAGAAAAGGTGGCACGACCATCATTACCTTGAATCTGTCGCAAACCCTGATCCTGCATCCGGCGGATGATGTATCCGTCTATTGCTTTTAGGGTTTTGTTAATTGCCTTGAGTTCGCCTTCTTCGATTTGTTTTTTCCGGTCAAACATATCTTTTCGTTCTGTCATAAGATCATCGAGAGGCATGAACTCAAGTTCATCCTGGGGTTCGTCTTCAATTATTTGTGCAGCTTCGGCCATAGTTTGTTCTCCTAAATAATCATTGCTTATATTAAGCGGCCAATAAAGTTGGATCGGTTTTCAGTAATGCTAATAAATGGCCTTCCTTTTCGATCTTACCGCTGAGACGTTCATAAACAGTCGGCTCCCAGGTATTGGCAGCTGCGATGTTAATAATCTCTGTACGGTCATGTTGTCCAACACGATAGATCCGGCGGTTGAACTGCTGGTAATGTTCACTATTCCAGGTCGGGCTGGACCAGATTAATGATTTAGCCTTGGTTAACGTCAACCCGTGACCAGCAGTCTGAGGATGGGCAAACAGTACTTGGAAGTGTCCGGCTTGGAAACGCTGAACTACGTCATCTCGTTCCTCTGGAGACATGCTTGCGACAATAGCAGCACTGCTTATATTATTCTTTTTGGCTAAACGTTGCAACTCATTTAGTTGATGTTTCCAAAGATAGGCTACAAGCGAATGTTCGCGTCCCATAACAAGTTCAGTGACTAATTCATATCGTTCGTTATGAACTATTGAATACTCACCTTCTTCGTTATAGACGGCACCAGAACATAATTGCAGCAGTTTGCTTGTCAGAACAGCACTATTGACGGCATTAACCAGGCCGTCCTGCAATACCAGGATAGATTCTTCTGCAAGATCCTGGTATTGGGTCTGAAGTTTGGGAGATAGATCTATCTCTACGGTGTAGTTCACATGCTCCGGCATATCGACCACATCTTCGAGTTTGTGACGGATAGAGATGTCAGAGATTGCTTCGAAAAGTATGTCTTTTGACGTTTCTTTATCTTCCCAAGAAGTGAATTGTGAATTAACAATGGGGGTACACAGTTTGGCGCGGGTCTGGAAATAGTTAGGGCCTAATCTATCTCCGAGATCGACGATATACATCTGGGACCACATATCCATGACGGTGTTAGGCATGGGAGTTCCAGACATACAAACCCGGTATTCGAAATGAGGTGCTAAGTCTTTTAAGGCTTTAGTTCGTTTGGCTGTAGGATTTTTAAAAGCAGTAGATTCATCCACTACCAGCCAATCGAAAGTCAGTAGTTCATTGAAATTTGCCTTTAGCCACTTAGCTGCATCGTGGTTAATGATGACAATTAAGGCTTTAGAATGGAAAGCCTTTATCCGGGTCTTATCAGGAGCCTTTGCAATGGCCCAGGTCAGACCCGGATAAAACTTCTCAATGTCATTAGCCCAAGCCGGTTTCATAATCGACTTGGGGCATACCACCAACATTCGTCCTTCTCCGCCTGAATTGCGGTACTCTATAAAGGAATCAAGGACAGATCGTGTCTTTCCTGTGCCAGGATCAGAACTTACAAATGAAGTCTTTTTGGCACGGACGAAATCACTCGTCTGCCTTTGATGGGCGAATAATGCTGGTATGTCTTTCATCAGTTAATCGCGTGTTCTGGAATCTCAAATTCCTCGTTGTTTTCATCGGGGTGAAAACCGTTATTAGCAATCATCACATCGAGAAGACCGAGTTCATCGGTAACAGCTTCCAGGTTAGGGTTATAACGATGGATTGAAGCAGCTTCTTTGAAAAAGACAGGTTGCCGATCACAGCTCACAATTGCGTCAATGAAATGTCGATCACGATAATCGATATTTTCACGCAGCGATGCAACGACGCAACGTTTCCATTCCAATTCTGGATGGAATTCATTGCGCTTAGTGGAACGGTAATTCCATTTTACTAACTCATAGTTGTTACCGTTGGTAACAAGAAACGATACAAACATAGTTACTCTCCTTGGTTGTGTGGTTGGTAGAAGATTCGCGGTATAAATACATGCTTACCATCTTTTCTTACGTTTGCGAGGCGGAAGAACATGTCTCTCCCATTCAGTATCCCCTGTATCATGTTTTTTAAAGGGACGATAATAAGAACTGCTATTAACGTATACCCTAAAATCATCAGGGTCAGAAAAGTCAGAATAAGAATAAGACTTATGGTCTTCAATGGGATCTGAATCTTGGTTAAATTCTTTATTGGCTTTACGGCGTTTGTAATAACGGTAGGTGTCATGTAACTTAAAACAGGCGTGGATAAGTTGGTTGACGCCGTATAGTAAGAAGGCGGCACGTATGATAAGTCTTTGCACATTACTCTCTCTCTGGTTGAGGTTTAGTTAGATCAACTGATATGTTGAAATCAATTTGGTGAGCAGTCTTGGTCGTTTGTATATTGGTCTTTAAAAAATGCTCTACGAATCTATGCATGTCGTGATAAGAAGGAACCGTAGTTAGCAGCATATTCACTTCATCTAAACAGTCTAAAAGTTCACGACGGATTAATGACAATTGGTCCTTATAGAAGTCTTGATTAGACATTGATCATTTCCTGAAACTGCCGGGAAGCCATACAAGCTCGAATACGTTTTTCACGATCTATCCGAATTGTGTCGGCATTCTCTCGATGAGCATGTGAAAGCATAGCCGGATCAGATGCCCATTTCGCCAGGGTCTTGTAAACAGACCAGGCATTGAATCCATATTCCATAGCAGTGCGTCGGAATAACGTCGATAACTTAGATTGAATGCCTTCATTAGAATTAGGCATTCGGGAGAAAATGGTGCTGGCTACATGGTTATCAATCGGGATTTGATACCAACGGCGCCAGGACTCAGCTTCGATACGAAACTCCTCGATAACACTATTTAGCTGCCGCACGATACGGGGCACAGAAATATTCGTAGTATGTTTTCCGAAAGCAATCATACGGGAGTTACCGAAAGTAAGACCGTGGGTGTCTCCTATTTTTCTAGCAGAAGCGATATAACCAAACTTCAAAGATCCATCGTATGAATTGAGTACTCGTATCTCTAAAGCCACAGTCAAGTTAGGCACGATCATTTCGGTATTTTGGACACACTCGTAATATCGGAAAGCCCGTGCGCCAAGATGCGTCATGGAATCATTAAATTCGATTCCATTAGCATTAATATTGGATTGATAAATAGCCTCGTTAACCGCGGTAAAACACCGCTCATGTGTAACGAGTCTATATACAGCCCCGTGCGTTCCCATAATATTATTCGTGTCAGTACGCACGATCATCTTCATGTCGGGGTGCGTATACTGATCACCTTCCAGAATAACTGGATAGTTATTTAAGGAACGTATCTTTACTGGAAAGAAAAGAGCAGAAGGTACTAATTCAGGTGCAGCTTCCTCGCGGCGAGCGCGTAGATCAATTTTAGGCATGTCAAAGTCCTTTTCATATGGTTGTATCGGTTAGCAATGCTTATATTTGTTGGTAAATTTGTTAAACCCCGTAGTCACAAAATTCTTTCATATCGCACCAACGGCAGGACTGATCGCTAGGTGTCGCAGCCCAAGTTTCGCGTTCGGTCAATGAAAGACCACGTTCAGTGACTTTGGGGACAAACAATGTTACTTCGTCTCGGGTATAACTCTTATTGAGTTTTGGGGTTTTTGGTTGATCCAGGTACCACATTTCAGCTTGTATATATTCAGCAGTAGGGAAAGCCATCGAGAGGCCCGCAGCGTAATACTGAAGTTGTTGAGCATGACTGAATTCGTTTCCAAATTTCTTACCTGTCTTGAAGTCGATCAGCCGGTAACTGGTTTCATTTTCTTGGACAATACAATCTGCTTTAAATCTGGCCCAGGTATTATCACCGAACCATGCTGTTTGATCCCAATCCCGAGTGAATGCGAGTTCACATTCGGGGTAGGCTTTTTGAGTGGAGAATAATTCTCGGAGTTCATCGAATTGGTCTTCCCATTCTTTGAACTCGGCAGGCCATTCAAGGACAAGTCCTTTAATGTATTGCTCGCACATCTCGTGAACTTCGATACCACGTTGGAGTACAGGAGATTTATCGGCCTTCTTATGCCGTTTGATTTTTGCCAAATATAAACGGTAGGGACAGGCGGCGAGATCCTTGAGTGAAGAATAGGACCATGCTGGAATGCGCCCGGCGGGTGCTGCTGGATTTTCATCTAGAATAATTCCCACTTATCATTAGCCTCGTAATAATCGTATTTAATTAAGAGACGTATATTAGCACCGCGTATGGTACTAGCTCAAATAAAACAATGACTTATAGATAGATCCATTTACCTAAGTAATTGTTTTTCCCAGCGTTTTTTCGGCGTAATTGGAGCGTTATCGTTACGTTTTCGTTTTTCTGAATTCCAAGAACCGCCACCGGCAGTTCCTATGCAAGTCCAGCCACTAGCCAGCAACGAATGGCCTGATTCTTCTTCTAAGGTATAGGTGATAATTTTCTGGAAAGCCATGTCTTTGGCGATCCGTACTGCACGACCATAAAGCATGGAAGCACAGTTCTTTGGGGCATTTCTTAGAAGGCAAAGGCGTGAGACTTCTGCTATTTGCCCATTGTCTAATGCACGGGATACTGGTCGGCCTACACTGATTACGCCAACACAGGAAAGATCATCTGAAAGTCCTACGCCATATAGCCAGCCTGCTGGTTTTTTGTTATGGCGATGATTACGTTCGATAAATGTGGCTACGTCTTTCCAGGGGATTCGTTGGCCTTTAATAGGCCCTAGCTGTTTGTTTGTTTTCCCGAAATTTTCTCGGATAAACAATTCCGATATTACCGGAAGATGACCATGATCATTAATGAGTTTGTCATAGTTCTGATTAAGGCAAATACCAGGCAAATGAGTTAAAGGAACATGGCCATCTGGCATAACCATGCCAATTGCTGGAATATCTTCTGTTGTATCAATAATTCGGATTTCGATTTCTGGGTCATTCATTTGATATTCGTTCAATCCCGCTTTTCATTTTTGCTTCGGCGTCGTGAATCGAAAGAAGTAAGTTCACTCTATCTACTAATTGTGTTACTTGAAATTCCAGGCGATTGACACGTTTAGTTAGGTCCCTTCTTGTGTGAGCTTCGTACTGTAGGATTTCATCATTTTCGTCTGCTGTTAATCTTTCTAGTTCTGCCTGTGCTTTTTCTGCGTAATATGACATTTATGCCCTCCTAAAAGTTGGCGTCCCTTGCAGGTTATTAAGCTGCATTTCCACCGGAGAAGGTGGCGTCCTAAATGATTAGACGAAAGGGACATAATTGGCGTCCGCAGCAGGTTGGTAGCTGCATTTCCACCGGAGAAGGTGGCGTCCTAACGATTAGACGATGCGGACATAATTAATGTTGGTAAGTGACTTCGTAACTATGTTCTTCCTCGGGATCTTCAAGGGAGAATTCCATGTCTTCTAATTCTGCAAAGAATTCTTCGATTAGTGTCCAGTCAAAAGCCTTCTCCATCCAAAGCCTGATCAGTTCAGCATTATCAGAAATCCATTCAGGCGTTATTTCGCCTCCGAGTGGGATACGTGCCTGGTTTTGGCGGGGGGGAAGGCTGAATACCTTCTTGGGCGCAGGATCTCGCTTGGTAGGTAATTCATCCCACTTCACTTGTTGTACGCTTTCAAGTAAAGAGAGAAGGGGTTTCATATACTGGGCTTCGTTCGGAGTATGCTGGTTGGTGTAACCAACAGATAGGTTGGTGCACTCGGGGATGAAGTTCATGTAGTTCGCGGAGTCTGTAAAACTGCCTGTGTCATCCGGATACCAGCTATGTCCTAATTGATCTCCAAGAGCAGAAGCAAAATCAACGGAACAACAACGTTTCCCCCGCTGGTGCGTAATAATAGACCTATCATTCATGCGGTCAAAAGCAATCACTCTTTCAATGCCATCTAAAATTTCTCGGCTATTTCGAGCGATATCACTTGATCCAATACCGCCTTTCTCCTCGCCACGATGAAATATATATAAGCCGGGGATTTTTTCTCGGATCATACGGAGCATGATAAAGATTCCAGCAGTGTCATCAGCACCTAGACAGTTTGAATTCGGATCGTTTACAAAAAATACTTCCTTGTTTAAATCAAATCCAATATTCTGGAAAATAGCATCACTGTTTGAACCTTTTAACGGGCGGAGATACAAACCATTTCCACCAAAATGAACGGTGTCAGTGTGGCAGCAAAAGGCTGTAGTAGAAGGTGATCCGTTAGGATGAGCAATGCTTATAAAATAGTTCCCAAAGGAATCTGATTTGATACCTTCCACCGGTAAAATATAACGAGTGATAAAAGCCAGCTCTCCAGGTGAAAGATGAGCGCGTTTATAGCGCAACATTTTTCCAAAGTTTTTAATACTGTTTTTAAATTTAGGCATTTTGGGCGAGTCTTTCATTAATAGCAATCCTTAGTTCATGTCGAAATGTGTTGTTAAAACCTCTCCAGAAATTATCAACTGAATCTTGGCGAGCATGGTCAAGTACTTCGGGAAACCAAGTAAACCAATTAAATTCATCAATAACGATATCTTGATCTTGATGGTGTACTTGGATTCTTGTTAAACATTGCTGTACAACGAATTCAAAAAAGGCAGAAAATGAAATCATAAATGGATTAGTGTCTTGTCGTGCGGGGGTAAATCCTTCTTCTTCTTCTACGTTAAGTACGTAGTTGATATGTGAAGCACGAAAAATATCAGAACTATGGATATCAGGATCGACCGTAAAGTACTCGTTTTCCCTTACAGCAGTGTTGTAAAAGAATGATTGGTGGTACCACTCACCGTTACCTATTACTCGCTCTTTAATACAAAGAGCGTTGATCCATTTTCTTGTCCCCTGACAAAGTTTGTAGGCATCATTAAACCAATTCTCATCGTTATTGTTTATTTGCCAAACCATAAAGGGATGGGCGAGACTTTCACAAAAAGCTTCTGTGCACCAGTCTTGTGGTACTTTGGTGAACATACCAGTAGCCCTATCTCCAAGACGGGGCCACCCAGGATGATCCGGACCTATCGCGTCAATTAGAACTTCGTTAGCACATAAGGCCCCTAAGATCGGGTGAGGGATTACATCGCCGGGACGCAGATCATCCCCACAGAAATGACATTGGACAATGGCTTCAACAGGACGATTATTCCAGGGAATTTGGAATACGGCAGGTTCTGCTCGGGCTTCTCCTTCGGTGTCGATCTCTCTGCATAGACTAACCAAGGCATTTCGTCTGGCCTGGAGCTGTGGTGCTAGTCCTAAGTCTTCATGATGGAGATTGCGCCAGAACGGACGAACTATGTCCTCGTTATAACCTCCACCATTGTAGCCACTGGCTGGGCGGGCTGGGGCGAACTCAGGGAGGGTTTGTATTTCATTCGGGAGTAAATAACCGCGGGTTACCCGTTCTGTAACAGTAGATAATCCGGCAATAGATCCAGATGCGTTAGCGAGCAAACGCCAGTTGCCGTCTTCTTCATGCGGATTTTCCAGAATTAATTCTTCATAAGGTGCATCGATAGACGGCATTAAAGGGTTACCATCATCGTTAAAGAGATAACGCAAACGACATTTGTCTAAACTGCCGTGTTGAAAATGACGTTCTTGATTAGGAGGGAGTTTGAGCCCTGCTGATTCAAAGAAAAGTTGGAGCGTTTCATTACCGTATGCACGGACAACACAAGGCTCTCTTAAATTGATTAGAGCACGGCCAGTCCATCTGGTGCCGTGTCGTCCTTCAACTCTGTCCTTGATAGTGATGAGTGCCAGATCAGGGCTTTCGTAAACCCGAACTGGATGGTTATCCCATCCCCATTGACGGTTTTGACCGTTCATACAGGAATTAGCGGTGCAGTGCTCGTAGGCATCAGCGATGTCTCCGCCAGTGAGATGCACATCAAAGGTGTATTCAGAAAGACGCCCGGCGTTGGTGATACGCCGTACTAATGCATCATTATTGATCCCAAGTTCATTTTGGAGCAAACGCCCAATTCGGATCTTCTGGGTCTTATCGCTACGGAGACGATCATTTCGCTCCGGACTATAGGCTACTAGATTGGGATCATCGCGGGAAGCGTGAATGAAATAGGGAGCGCCTAACAGCCACCCAAGATTATTCTCTTGAAGTATTTCAATTGTTGTCGGGGTGAGCTGTGTATAGGCAAAACTCTGGCGTAATGCCTGGCGCCAATCAACCCAGTTTTCTTCATTGGGCCAATCAAAAGCCTCATTAATACCGGCTATTTTTTCAAACTGGTCGTTACTGATATGTTGATGAACAAGGTCTTCGCCTTCGATATCAATGTAGGGTCGGATAATTCGTTTAAAGTCGTTAAATTCATGGATTTGTTGGTTTAGTATTGCAGCATCTAATGGCATTGTTTCTCCTAAGTATTACCATTGCTTATAGATTTAGTTCAGCTTGAGATACGGGCTTTCGCCAATATTGAAGTCTCCGCTGTAAACATCATCAATCATCCTAAAAGCCTCTTGGGGTGTAAGATTAATTAATGACCATGTGACGCGAACGCCACGAACTGTTTTCTGTGATCCGGTTTGCCTGAGTCCAGGGCGGATATAAACACCGTGTTTGGACATCATTTTCCCGAATTTAATCTTGTTCATGGAGGCAGGTTTAATACCTGTAACCATTGCGTACAAGATTTCCAGCTGGGATCTAGGAACAACCATAGGTTGATTAAGATTCTCTAAAAAACTTTTCATGATCTGTCTGATAGCACTGGCGGTGCCAGCAGTAGAGTCGATCATGGTTAGCTGGCTGATCTCACAGGGCAGGTACTCCAAGAAGTAATCGATGTTGCCACTCTTGACTGCCTCTGCGAATTCGTCGATTGACGTTTTTCCAGCGTCCTTCATAGTTTCTTTGAAGGCGTTTTCCAGTGTCTGTACAACTTTGTCCGGTTCAATTGTGTATTCATATATGAACTGAGCAAATTTCTTTACTTCTTTTTGTAGGTCCCGCTCGATCTCGGAGAAATGTGTAAATAGATTCTTGCCACCCAGTTGTGTAAGGCGCTGCTCCTGGCGGGGTGCTACTGTAATTCTGCGGTCTGATTCATCTATGATGATGGGTGCATGGTTGTTCGATGCAATAATTACTGCGTTGAAAGTCTTCAACATTTGTCCTTCTTTCCGCATCTGGCGGATCATCAGGGCTTCTTCAGTGATCAGGTTCTTCAGCATTTCGCCAGTTTGATCTCCTGATTGACCCATACCGATCTGATTAGCCTCGTTAATCATGAGGAGTCGGCAGGTCTTGAGCCATCCGGTGAATTGATCTTTCAATTGTTCCATCCGGATTTGCTTTACATATTCATGCCCAAATAATGGGGTAAGAACCTGTTCGACTAATAAATTTTTCCCAGTTCCGGGGACACCATGCAGTACGATGGCGGTCAAAGGCTTTGTCCTTATCTGAATTAGATGGGCGAGCCAGTTAAGGAACCACTGGTAAGTTTCCTCATGGTAGGCAATTACATGGCCGAGCAGTTCCCATATCAAAGGGCAGCGGTGCTTCAGCAGCAATGGCCCGGAGGCGTAAGTGATTTCACCGTCTTTTACGACGCCTCGAAAATCTTTACCCAGCTCGTTTTCGTTATATAGATTGATCCATCTACCGCTATGGTCAATCACACGATCATCGGTTGGGTCGAATTCGAGTACCCAGTCAGGGATAGGTTCGGGTAACAGTTGGTCATGGTTAGCCAGAAAATCCACCAGATTCTGCTTGTCCGCATTGCGTACCAGGAGATCGTCGTTGGCGCTGTTAAAGATATAGGTGAAGTGTCGGTCAAAGATTACATCCCGACCTACGCCATATACTTCTTCACCGTTGGCTATCTGATATTCTCGTGCTCGCTCGAGGGCGTTGATATGAGATTCAGGATCAACGTCAGTATGGCGGAAAGGCATCTCGCCTGGTTTAAAGCAAAATACAATATCTGGATTAGATGCTTTATGGTAATAACTGGCTGAATCGCCTTCGTTTAGATTGTAATAACTGTATTCGCGTTCTGTTCCGAGGTAATGCATTACCGCAGTATCAGGGTTATCTAAAAGGCGCAGCGTTTTGTATTGTTTAATTTTGGTACGTCTTTTAGGTAAACCTGTATCTCGTCTTATTTTTAAAATTTGCTGTTCAATTTTTGTTGCGGTCTGGGCGGGGCGCTGACTGGCATTGATCATCGCCGTGGACATAGCACCTTCTTGTTTTTTAATTAATTTGATTCGTTCATCAGGCGCAATTCGATCTTCAAATGGTTGTTCAACAATAGGGGGAGTTATGTAAATTAACTTAGAGTTGTCCGCGACTGACGGATCTATTGGCCAGGTTAAACCGTGTCCCGTAGGAGTTAAATCCATTTGCTCGGAGAAAAAATCCAGGTTCAGTGATTGAAACCATGATTTGATACGGGGAGCGGGGATAGGATTATCAAGCCACATATATACATGCGCCCGTAATCCTGATTTAACAGGGGATTCGTTTCGGTATATCCCGTAACTTGCCGACCATTGAATGACATAAGAGATATTGGCTAACGCAATTACGCCTAGAAAATGTTCGATACTGGCAACATCGAGGCCGTCTATATCGAAAATAATGAATTGAGTTGAATCATCGCGCCGGGTGTGTCCCGCTCTTGATTCATTTTCCAGGGGTTCGTCCAGCTGCCCCTTCAGTAATATCCAGGTATCTTGAGCAGCGCCATGTTTAAGGGCCTGGTAAAGTTCCTCAATATTATTGGCTTCAATTTCGTGGGAGTTAAACCGCTTAATATGCGGGTAACTGATGATTTGTAGATTATTCTGATTGTCTAAAGAAAAACGTTTCGCGGGCCGCTGACCGGCAGCAGCCTCTAGAAAGTACAACTTCATAGAGCCTCCGGCTTGAGGGGGGTGTTTGATGTCCGGCGGAACCGTTAAGGATAGACGCAATGCTTATATTTGTCCAGCAATAAAGAATAATATGCAGAATTAATGGTCATTTACGATTTCAACTTTGTCAATCCAACACATCTTTGCACCAAACCATTCTCCTTTAGTCGTTTCTTCTCCTAACAATTCAACAATCTCATCAGCTTTGGTTGAATTAGGGTCAGAAATGCCTTCGTAGTCCAGGCAGATGGTTACTCTGAGGTTGGGTTTGTAAGGGACTTGTCCAAAACCTTTGCATGTCTTACATCGTTCTTCATCGTTCCAAAATGGAGTTGGATCATCGTCCATGAAAAATTCTTGATGGCCAGTCCCACTGCAATCGGGGCAGATATTTTTAAGGGCCAAAAGTTCATTGACTCTTGAATCAGGTCCATTGTATTCATACGTATGACATTTGTAGCAACGAGACTCAGTTTCGTAAATTTTCTTATGCTGGTAATTCGTTTTACATTCGCAGTCCCAATAGAGGCGATTTGTTTCAGTCATTTGAATTGTTTCCAGATGTCAATATCAAAGTCAAAGGTACGCATTGACGGGTTTACTTTAGCGCCTTTGGTTGCGACCCAATT
>Ga0208299_1001740_pt1 | contig 15636 bp, 10 predicted proteins | sample 15_taG_FD_184089 | JGI IMG/M metagenome (GOLD analysis project Ga0208299, IMG submission 184089) | Marine viral communities from the Subarctic Pacific Ocean - 15_ETSP_OMZ_AT15312 metaG (SPAdes) (version 2) | ecosystem: Environmental > Aquatic > Marine > Oceanic | place: Pacific Ocean | collected...
AATTTACAATTAATAGTGGGGCTAATACCGAGATTAATTGTGAGGATGCTTTAATTAATTGTACTAATACAGTTATAAATCATGCCTCATCTATTGAATTAGGAGAAGGTGCCGTTGAAAAGGTAGTACTAGGAGATACATTTATGACTCTATTTAATAAGCATACTCACATTGGAAACTTAGGAGCACCAACCTCTCCACCACCAGCAACCGGTAATGCAATGACTGCAAAGGAATTAAGCCAGAAGCAAGTTAAAACTCTATAAATATATAAACTAATAAAAACTAAAAAATATGCCATTAGTAAAACCTGTATTAGACGCCGCTATAAAGACTACATTAAATGCGGCATTCGCAGCAGCAATGACAGATTTTGTTGCTGTAGTTAAAACAAGCCCAAAGACAGGAAATGATAACGAGGCCCTTAGCTTAACTGCTGCAATAGCATCAGCATCAATAGTATTTTCTAACATAGCAGGCCCTGGTATTTCTACCGCTGTTGATGCTTATATAAGAACACAAACCATAATCACACCACCAGGACAGACTGTGGCAACTGCAGGTTCTCCTGCTGCACAGGCCGGTGCAACAACATCGCCTTCACCACCAGCTCTTATTGCATAATCTTAAACTATTTAATATCTAAAGGTATAATAATTAAATCTAAACCGAATAATATATAATCTATAATAACACTCTTAATAAAAAAATAATGATTGAACAAGAAATCACAATACAAAATCCAGATGATCCATTTGACGAGAGGACAGTAAAGGTAATGGTACCTAGAGGAACGAAATTGATGTGTACTGAACCGTATGCAGAAGAAGTAATGGCAATGTATGACTTAGCAGATGAAGAAGTCAAGAGACTAACAATGTCTGAAGAGGATAACAATTACATAACACAAGGTCAGATTATTTCTATTAAAACACAAAAGGAAATTATTGATGGTGAAGAAGTTGAGGTTAAGGTAGAAGCTTTAGTTGATGTTTCTAAAAAGAATACTGCTGTTTGTATTTTAAGTAAAGAATCTAAAGACATCGTTGATCAATTAGCAGTAGATATGATAGTTGATATAAAGGTTAAGAGTTCAAAACAAGGTATTCTTTATGCTTCTATAAGTGATGCTATGGATGAAGTAAAAAGAAATGAAATTTATAACGCAATTGGTAATAAGAGTGTTGGTTTTACCGGTAGGGTTAAAGAACTTATACATGGTGGTTACTGGGTTGAGGTTGGTGGTGTACAATGTTTTATGCCAGGTTCTTTGGGAGGATTAAATAAAATACAGAATTTTGAAAAGCTTGTAGGTAAAGAGTTAATTGTAATGCCTATAACATACTCTAATGACAAACAAACAATAGTAGTATCTCATAGAGAATATTTAAGAACAATGATACCTTCTGCCGTTGAAGATCTTAGAGAAAATATTAAAGAACATATTACAGGGATTGTAACTGGAGCAACTAAGTTTGGTGTATTTGCAGAATTTAATGAATCTCTAACTGGTCTTATACCTAAAAATGAATTGGATGAATCTACATTACAGTTATTTGATAAGAGAAGTATTAAGCCAGGTGATGAAATTAGTTTTTGGACAAAGGAAGTTATTTCAGATAGAAAAATCATACTAAGCCAAGTCGGTCCTAAAATTGATTTATGGGATGGTGCTGATGAAAAGTATAAGCCTATGATGATTGCCGATGGTAAAGTAACTAAAGTAACTAAATATGGTGCTTTTGTAGAATTAGAAAAAGGCATAAGTGGTTTAGTTCATAAAACCAAGCTTAAGAATATAGAACTTACTAAAGGTGATACTATCAAAGTTAAGATAGGTAGTGTAAATGTTAGTGATCGCAAGATTACTATGAACTTAGTATAACCTATATCCTGGTTTGGAATATATAAACAAATCAGGATAAATATGTATTCTAACGAACAACTTAATGCTATGCACTCTTCAAAGATCGGTTTTGAATTTGAGTTCTTTTCAAATGAAAACTTAGATTTAACAAAGGAGAGCTTATCACAGTCTTTAAATAAGAAAATCCGAATAGAAGAAAAAGCCCATAGTGACTTTACACCTACGGAAAATACCTTTAAATTAGAACCAGATAATTCCGGTGGAACTGGGATGATTGAATTAGTAACTGGCCCATTACATTTTGTTGAGGCTAAGTTAGTTATGGCTAAAACATTAAAATGGATTAGAGAAAATGGTAGCACAAATGAAAGGTGCTCTATTCATATTAATATTGCATTTGATGGAAAGAAGCTAGGACCTACTGTAAATATGTCTAAATTAGATATAGGTAAATTTGTACTTAACTTTGATGAGAATAGAGTATATGAAGCCTTTCCAAACAGGAGAGAATCAGTTTATGCAAAATCTATAAAGTTTATTGTTCCTTTGAGTGGTATGACTCAACCTTCCCCAGAAAAAAGTCTCTGGAAAAACTATATGTTTGTTAAGGAGAAGTATTATGGAATTAATTTTGGTAAATTACCCAAGGGTTATATTGAATTTAGATATTTAGGTGGTAAAGATTACCAAAATAAGTATTCTACTATACTTTCAATGACGGAACATTTTATTACTTCATTATATGAAACTTTAGCTAATCCACGTTATAATGAAACAGACTTAAAAGTTTTGGATAAGATTTTAGAAAAACATAAAACTGTTATTGAATCTTATCGAACCTATCAATCATTTAAAGAAAAATTTCCTGATATTCATTTAATGATTGATCTTCAAACATACGATCAAATTGTAGAAATGTATTATCCTAAAATTAGAGAGAAGATTTTTGATTTAATTACTAAGGCTGATATGAATGAAGGTTTAATTAATTATGATGCGGATACAGGTAGAATACAGATTAAAGATGCTAAGTTAATGAGGTGTTTTGAAATAAGTGGGGTTGATATTGTAGACTCGGTTATTCAAGGTAATATTGTTAACTGTGATATTTTTGGTTGTGATTTGAAAAATTCATCCGTATTTGAATCTAATCTTTTTGGTGCAACTATTGCAGAGGATTCTAAAATAGAGGAATCTTATGTTAGTAAAAATGTAGTATGCCAAGACAGTTATGTATTTGGTAGGAGAGGGGTATTTAGTGGAGAGATGAATGGTGGTATATTTAGACAAGGTCGTGCTACACCTCTTGCAAGATTTAGTGATAACACCGAGATAATAGAAATAGAAAAAATTAAGTAAAGATGGCAAATAAAAGTTACTGCAACCCAGATTCTGCTGCATGTTTAGATGCACTCATTAAAGAGATCAACGACGACTTAACCGTTGGTTGCCAAATACCTTTTACGGTACCTAAAAAAGAATTGGCTCATATTATCAATAGAGCAAAAGATTACTTTTATAAAATATATGAGGATAGTGTAGAGGAGATGTTTATTGCATTACCTAGGTCTGCATGGGCTGAATCTGATTTTAGACAAGGCGTTAGTCATAATGATGGTGGAAATACATTAAGCGAGAAGGATGTAAATAATCCTAGGGGTGTTGTAAAAATGCCTCCTACTGTTTGGGCAGTTAATAATGTTTTTCAAATAAATGGATTCTCTGGTGAAGATGGTGGATTTGGAAATGATTCATTTTCTGCTGGTGATGTAGATTTTTCATTAGATAAGTTTATTTACTCCGATGTGTATGGCGCAGGAATTGGGTCTGAGGAATTAATGTATTATGTAATTAATTCAAAGTTTATAGATACCGCAAGGCAAGTTTTACAAGCTCAAATATCATATAACTATAATAGGCTAACTAAGAAGTTTAGATTTATGGGAGAGCTACCTAAAGAAGGTGCATGTATATTTCAGGTTTATAATACTATTCCTGATTGTGATCTTTTTCAAGACGAGGCATTCATAAGATACTGTATTGGGATGGCAAAAATACAACTCTCCAGAATACTTGGTACATTCCAATTTAATTTACCTGGTAATATTACTATTAATTATGATTTAATTTCTGGTGAAGGGCGAGAAGAAGTTGATGCTATCATTGAAGAGATAAAAGGAGATGAGGGTGTAGACTATTTTTACACTGGATAAAATATAATATAAGACCCTCAAAAAATGTAGAGAATATATAATAAAAGAATATTCTCAATGATTAAAGAAATATACAGTAGAGACATAGATGCACCGAAGTATAACGATGACGTTATTGAGGTTACAGATCAATTACAACAACTTATTCTTAAGATAGAGAATTGCTTATTTACGAGAGAAGGCGATGTACTAGGTTCTCCTAATATGGGATGTAATTTAGATGATCTTGTCTTTTCTTTAGTATTAAATGAATCTGTTATTGCACAGAGAATTAATAGTCAGATTCAAACATATTGTTTAAATAGTAGTAGTTCAAAATTTGGTGTAGACACGAGAGTACAGTTTTACAGCACAGTAGATAGGAATGGCTGTTTAGTTGATATTTATGTAAATGAAGAGAGAGTCATTGGGGCTTTATTTTAAAAATAAAATAGTTAATGTCATTTTTTAGTAAAACAAGAATAAAAGCAACAGAGTTATTTTATGATGCTTTTCAATACTTACAGCGTGAGTATGATCAGGCAGGTGAGGTTTTTACTCCTGCGTCACCGTTTGGACAAATACTTACAGTTGTTGCAAATTTAGGGGAGCTTATTCTATTTTATATTGAGGCTGTTGCAACAGAGCTTAATATTAGTAGAGCCAGAAACATTGAATCTATTTATGGATTATCAAGATTAACTGGACATGATCCTACTAGAGGAATTTCTGCGCAAGGTATAATTGGATTAAGATTAAATACTTCGGCTGCCAGTTTAGTAGAGGGTGATTACATTCAAATAATGAATCTCATACCATTGGAGATAGGACAAAATAGTTTATCATATTTTTTAAAGTTTGACAGCGATTATATTAGATTAGAAAAAACCACGAAATCTTTTGTGAATGTGCAATTGATACAAGGTGAAGTAGAAGACCAAACATTTACTGGAACCGGTACATCATTACAAAGTTATAATTTAACAACAAAAGATCCTACTGACCAATACATGGTAGATGTTCATGTTGATGGTAAATTATGGAAGAATGTAAATTCATTATATGATATGAATAATGGGGAGAATGCAGTAATGGTTAAAACCAGTGTAAATAGTGGATTAACTATATTCTTTGGTAATAAACAATTTGGAGAACCGCCTGCATTAGGATCTATTATTAAGGTTACTTATGTAAAGACTAGAGGATCAGCTGGAAACATTGGGGGTAAAAATCTAGATTTAAAATTCAAAGAACCTGGTACAGATTCAACTGGCCAAGATGTAGATCTTAATGAGGTATTAGCATTAAACATTGTTAGGAATCCTAATTTTGGTTCCGATAGTGAAGATCCTGCATTTACTAGATTAATTGCACCATATCAGAGTAATTCATTTGTTTTGGCTAATCCTAATAACTATATTTATTATTTAAGTAAGTATGATTACTTTTCTTTCATTGATGCATATAACACAAAGGATGACCAATACTTAGATGATGATAATGTTGTCTATTTATTTTTAATACCTGATGTTTCAAAAAAGATAACTAGCGACATGGATTATTTTAATGTACCTGTTGAAGAGTTTTCAATGACTGCCGATGAAAAGGAAATGGTATATGAAATATTGGATCAAAGCGGTAGACAAATTGTTACAGCAGAAGTTAGAATCAATGATCCTATAATCCAGAAGTATGCTCTTAATATTGTATTAAGATATGTTGAGGGATTTGATAGAGATGAGATTCATGCATCTATTAGAGAACAGTTAAGTACGTACTTCCTTTCAATTAATAGAAGAGATAGAATACCGCGATCTGATTTAATCGGTATTATTGAAAATGTAGAAGGTGTAGATTCCGTAAATGTATTCTTTATCTCAGAAAGAAATGAAACTGCTATCGCGGAGGGCTTCTATGAAGTACCTACATACGGTGTAGATCCAGTAACAGAGCAAAAGGTACTTATAGAAACAACAAAAGTTGAATTAAAAGCTGATGAAGATCCTCAGTTAGGATTAGATAGTTTTGGTGATATTGTAATTGGGCCTGAAGAATTAGCAATTATAAGAGGTGGATGGGATGATAGAAATGGAACTTATTATGAAGCTACCCCAAACAAGAATGCCATTAGTTCACTTAACATATTCTTTAAAGGAGCTATACCTAATAACCTTTATAATAAAACACAACAGTCTAAGTTCCAAGATCTTAAGAGAAGTAGAGGTACAACGATCGCAACATCTAAAAATTCTAGGAGCACTAATACCGGTAGGTTACAGGATAATCCTACATTAAAAGCAATACAAGGAAAGTAATATGAATAAATTTACAGAAAGAAGAACCGGTATGCCAAGTGTATATAAAGCCACATATGAAGATGGGTGGCACTTGAAAAATCTAGGAAATGATTATAATGAAAATCTTATGAAGAATTCCTTTTCAAGTTACATGTTCAGGAATGAAAGGCTTGCTACTTTTATACAAGTTTACTTAAAACCTATTATGACATATTGGATTAATAAAGTCAAGTATCTTAGAATCTATTATAATTTTGGAGTACCTAAAGATTATCAAAAAATAAATTAAGATGGCTAATAATTGGCAACATTTAAATTTCTTTGATAAGAATGGTAAGTATTATAATTTTGATTATGATACTTCTGCTGATAAATGGTCAGGTTCTATTTACTTGCCTGAAGTTTCTATCGGTTTATTTGAAGTGGGACAATTATTTATATTACAAGAATTTATAGATAAGAATACTAATACAAAGAAATTTGGATTCCCTCATGGCATTGAAGTAGCTACGGGTACTACCGGGTCTACTGATGGGATATGTAATTGGGTAGCAGAATGGCAAACCACAGATCCTACTGAGATATTTTTATTTCAATTTAATATGAATTTTAATACTGGGACACAAACATCATTAGAGATAGAACCTGATGGTCCACCGTTACAAGTAATAACAGAATTAGAAATCCCTTTGGATAGTGATCCTACCGAAACTGTTAACCCTCTAGGTTATATTATTACAGACCAGATTCAGTCAGAAGCATTACAAGTTAATCTTGCAATAAGATCTGAAACTGAAAATACATTTAAAAGAACTTTATTAATTAAAGATGATTGTACCGGTAATGTTATTGCGGAAATATTAATATGGGGTGAAACTATTGGTGAAGATGAACGATTAAGAGTTATGACTCAGAATATGGGTTATAATGTTTTAGAATCTGATAGTAGTGTATTTAGAGATACTAACATAAAAGAAATCCTCCCTAATTTTGAAGAGGTAAATTTAAAGAGAAAAGAAATCATGTTAGAAGGTTCTAACATCTATCCTTGGATTGGTTCTTACAAAGGTTTGGTTAATGCTATTAAATTTTTTGGTTATGATACTTTAAAAGTAAAAGAATTTTGGAAAAATGTAGATGCTAACTCACCAATGTTTGGTAAATATATTCAAAGTAATAATATTGATATATTTGATCCTATTGTTCAATTAAACGATAAGTCTATAACTTTACCTAATAAAAGATTTAGAAAAACTAGTTTGTTTAGTTTAGTTTATCGTATTAATAAAATTATACCGGATAGATATGACATTGAGGATTTACCATTAACCGAGGAAAATTTTGATTTTACAATAGAGGAGATTCTGATTAAGTTATTTGGATTAAAGAAAAAATTAGAAAATGAATTTCTTCCTCTTAATGCAAGAATAAAAGATATAACTGGTGAAGCAGACTTCTTTGGTTTATTAGAGGTTGTAAATACTATTAGTAGAAATGATAAGACAGAAATTGTAGCTGGAATAGATACAAGCTTTAAGTTATCTACTGATGATTGTATATACATGGAAGACCTGAGATCTTTCTCTTCTTTCTGCCTGCAATCAGAAGCCATCGTAGATGAGGCTATAGTTAGTTTCTGTAATGCTTATATTGCCCCATTAAGTGGTAATGGTATTGGGAGAAATCTAATCCTTGGTCCATGGGTCACTGGAGAAGTTTATCCACCAGCACCAGTTGGTCCTGATTTAAATGGACCACTTGGAGAGCCTTATGATGGTAATAATGTTACTGTTTCTGGTTTGGCTGATGCATTCTTAGCATACTTTACAAGGTATGCTCCAAATTTACATAGGGTTGGTGCTTGGCCTGATGGAAAATCATCCTATTATTTACCTGATAAACCAGGTATCCCGGTGGGTGCATTAACAATATTAGAAAATGATTCTTTTAATAATATAACATGGGATAATGTAAATTCTACATGGGATCAATTAAATAGTGCAAATAATTTCTTTACATTTGACATTGATCCACAAGGTGTTTCTGTTGGTGATATATTTACTGTCACTGATCCAGGTACTAATACAGGCGCTACATATACCGCCGTATTAGGAGATACCGATACCGAGGTTCGTGATGCTCTATATAATCAATTAGTTACTCTTAAGGCTTCATTCACAGCCCCGTGGACATTTTTTGATATAAGTAAGGAGAATGTTGTTACTGGTGATGTCGTTAGGTTATTCGGTCAAAATGTTAATAATTTAGTTGTAGCATGCCAATCAACAGTAGGCTCCAAATTGTTATTTAATCAATTGCCTGGTGAAACTTTATTTACTTGGGATGGTATTGAACGAGGAAATTTTGAGGAAATAGAATGGACAGTCTATAAAGATGCTACAGACGTTTCCCCGGCTTACTACAAGGTGTTTAGGGGCCCTCTTTCACAGTACAATAAATTACCTTTAATATTACCTTATGTAGGATTATATAGTGTAGAAATGAAACTCTATGATTTATACAATAATATATCATCAAATGTTAAAACAGATTTTATATGTGTTGAGAGTAGGGAAGTAGAATATTCAGGATGGTATCAAGCAAGAAAATCAAATTATACATGGTCAAGTGAAGGAACTTATTTATGGAAAGATTATGGTTCTCTGTGGAATTTACCGCTGGAACCTAAAGTGACATGGGATGAAGAAACCCCAGGTTTATATACTTCACTTAATAGAGTAAATGCTATTCTTAATAATTTTGGTTTAGGATCATCCCCAGATTTTCAATTATTAAATTACCAAGATGATGGGAAGGCTAGTTTTTCAGGTCCGTATAGATGGGATAATTTAACTACTGGTGGGTGGAATGATACTTATCATTTGTGGTGGGATATGACTAGTACGACTGGTGATACTCCTGCATTCTTTCAGTTTAAAGAAGTTGTTCCAGAAACTTATCTTAAAATAACAGATATAAATGGTGAAACGGCAGAGCATTACTTCGATACTACCACAAACACGCTAGCTGAAGCTGCGGCTGGTTTAAATGCTAGTACCAATAGAATTATCAATAAGTATGTTTATAATGTAGTATATGATGCATCAAGTAATGAAAAATTTATTCAAGCAGTATGTAGATATTTTGGAGTTCACGGTGATTGGAAATATATTGATATGGTTTATGCAGATGGTGATAGAGTATGCCCATCTACTGGAATAACAGGTGCACCTTTCCCAACAGGTGCAACAGGGTGTCCTAGTATCATATACCGAAAAGGTTTAAGTAAAGCAAGTAACCCAACGTGGAATACTGCTAAATTTATAAATAACGGTAAAACTTTACCGAAAATGACCTGGCTTATGTTCGTTTATGATAAATGTAAGATTCCAGGTAAGGCCAAGCCTAGATGGATAATAAAGAATACAACTAACTCTAAGATGGCCGATATATATTTTGAGAGTAAATACTTAACTTATCTGTTTAAGGAATCTGGTAAATACGAGATCACTCTTGAACTTACAGATACGAATGGGAATAAATATAAAAAGGGTAGAAATATCCTAGTAATAAAATAGAAAAGAAATGGCAATTAGCGTAACAGAAATTCTTGGAACAGATTCTTTATCAGGATCCAGATTAGTATTGAATGATAACTTCAATATTTTAACAAGCGAAATTAATGCAATGGAGGTTTACTTTAACCCTACTGCTGGTACTATCACTAACCTTAATGATATAAAAACAGAATCATTAAGAGTAGGTTTAAGTTCCATCTTATTAGATATTAATGCTTCTACATTTGACATTCTAACGAATGTTGATATGACAGGAAACTTAAATCTTAATGGTGGGGGTTTAATTAGAAATGATGTAGATCCACAAACATTGGATGATGTATTTGCTGCAGGTTTACCTATTAACGTAGGAACCAGTACTGCTGTACCACCTTACACTTCTGAAAGGTGTGGTAACAGTACAGGAGCACCTGTATCAATTTTACTTAACGATGGATCTATTGGTCAAGAAATATTCTTTGTATACTCGCAGGCACAGACTGGTGTTATAAGTATCTCCGGTGCAGTTACTCCATTAGTATTACCAGGTGGTACTAATATTGAGTTGGATGCACAAGGTGAAACGGTTCACTTGTTATGTGTTGATGATGGTACAGGTAATGGAGTTTGGTTCTTAGTAGGTGGAGCTGGATATACAATAGTTTAATAAAAAGAAAAACGATACATGGCAACGGCACCATTAATTAAAACACCGCAGGCTGATGGAGGAACATTTTATACATTCTCCTCATCTGCTCGAGATCTTTCAAAGACCCTTAATAATGATAATCTTAAGTTGGTCTTTTCTAAGTTTGTGCTTTTAAATATCCCAGACTTTGATAAATTAGATCCTACTACATTTAGTAATTATCAGAATTATATGCAGTTTGATACTATTGACGGTATGATTGCAAGCGGTGGCCTAAAGGGTGATCCTAATGTTAACTTTGCTGAGAGTCTTCAGAATTACGCGCTGAACTTAGAGGAGTTAATTATTAGTGATACTTCTTATGATAATACAATACAGAGATCTGTTGCCGAGAGAGTATTTTTTAAATGGATGAAAGAAACTGGTGCAATGCGATTCCGTGCTGCAACTAATCTTGAAAAGAATCCTGGTGTATCAAGACCTCTATTTGTTGAAGAAGATCAAATAACAACTGGTAGTAAGCAGTATAGAAGAGTTGTACAATATGTTGGTGATATTGATATTGTTAATAATGTTGATAAAGCTGGAGAAGCTTATACCGAGCTTTATATAAATGTACCAACTGAAGTAGGAGGAACACCAACTATTTTATTTGATTCAATCTCTGATGCAAATTACCAACCGAGCTTAAGCATACAAGGTAAGGATGAATTTATTCTAGGTCGTAACGCTAGCACAATCCAGCCACAAGGATTAAGCATCAATGCTTTTTATGATTATGATAATCAATTATTAGGTGGTGGTCCTGCTGGTTATACAGATCCTAATGCAAACTGGATGCAAGAACCAACACCAGCAACAACATTGAATTCTTATTTTACAGAACCTATTACATTTACTAGTACAGTGAATGTTGATATAAGAAAGTATCCTGCTGATTATAGTAGCCCTCCTCCTGCGGGATTTAGCGGTTCTGCATACGTAAGATCTCAGCTTGATGGAATTACGGTTGATTTTACCGCAAACGATTATGAACAAATTATAACAGATCCAACTATTTCTACTATTCCACAATTTAATGGAAGTGATTTATCAAATACATTTGAATTTAATTCAGTATTGGTTTATTATGATTTAGTTGATACAAGCAACACAGCAAATACAGTAACTAACCTTTATGGTATTTTACTTGTAGATAATATCACACCTACAACAGATGGGGGTTATATTCAAAGATACCCTAAATATAAACCTAATAAAGTAACAGGCCAAAACGGTAACAGTTATGGATTTAAAATTAATTTACGATTTGATGCTTCGCCAGGAACCGCTGGAATTGACACAATTGTCAATGACTATAATACATTTTCAATGCAACTCTTCAGTGAAGCAACTGCACAACTGCAAGAATCTGCAAAAATATTCCAAACACAGCAATTAGAAATATCTGAGTTGGATCAAAAGGTACAAACACTAGAAAATCAGATAACTAATGTAGCTGATGTAACATCTTTACAGGCACAGATTACAAGTGTGCAGAATCAATTGGATAGTGCTAACTTAGCTTTTGCTAATGATACTGTTTTACTTGATCTTATCGCTAAGAACTCGGATGAAATTCAAGGATTAGCAAATGGTAATGTTCCGGTATCATTACAATATAATACCGATGTTCTAAGACAAGGAACTGGTATTACAGTAGATACAAATACACCTAACCTTGTTACTATTTCTTTAGCAGCACAAGATTATACTTTTATGGTTCCATTTAATAAAGATGAGGTTCAAATAACTGTAGCTAATCCATTAAACTTAAATCAAGCAACACCACAGGTATTCACGGCACTAAGAACATATACTAATATGTTAAGACTAGATACTGTGAACGAGGCAGGCGGTGATTTAAATATTTATGTTGATGATTTAGATATTCAATGGAAAACTGGACAAACCTTAAGATTAGCATTTAATAATAATCTAAATATAGGATCAAGAAATATACGTGTTTGGACAGATTCTCCAAGTAGGCTCAATAACGGTTCTTATGGTATGTCAATGGGAGTAATTCCTAATGCGGATATATCTACTAAACCTATTATTGAATTTATATGCACAGAGCAAGGTGTACTTAGTTTCGTATATGATATAATTAAATAAATAATAAAAGAAAGAAGAAAAACTAATGGCTGAAAACAATTCAATATCAACACTTTTACCGGAGCTTCTTAGACTTTTTAATAATTCGTTAGAGAGTTTTGAAAAGGTTAATCAGGCCATAACTTCTAGTAATGAATCGGTCACGATTAATATACAGAATAATGATGGAACTAATTCAAGGGTAACTATTCCAAGTTTTGGTTTTTTAAAGAATTCAGTAGATAGATTACAATCAAACATTAATACAATTACCAATGTAAACGGTTCTGATAGCTCTATAAGATTATCGGATGGTACATTTAGAAAATTAGTTTTAGCTAAGTTACCAACCGAGGCAAGTGACTTAACTTCAATTAATTCAATAGAAAATTTTAATATTAAACCTAATTGGTTTTTTGAAGAATTAATTAACCCACTCCTTTACATTTCATTTGATTTGACAGGACAGGTACCTATTGACACTGAGAGGGCTATAATACAAAGATACATTTTAAATACTAATACGCAAACTAAGATTAATTATTTTCAAGATAATTTTGAAGGAAGGGCGGATATAGATTTTAATAGCTTTTTACAACAGATTGTTGAAAAGAACATTTCATATGTATTAGATGAAGCGGTAGTTGATTTACCACCAAGAGTAAAAAGATATACTGGAAACTTTAGTGTACTAAGAATATCAGATGCTACCGTTACGGAGGAGATTAACGGTGTTAGTGTCACTGCTCAACGGAAACAATATAAACTAAATAAGATATTTTATACTGACTCAGAGGCCGATTTTGATGATACAGTACAACTAGCAGTGGGTGATAGCCTTGAGGTTATTACTAATCCTATTAATACAAGGTATAGAATTATCAAAGTAGATTCAAGTACAAATACAGTTATTGTAGAATTGGTTGAAGGCGCCGAGCCGATAAGAATTGGTGCTGATATATTAAAAATATCATCAACACTGGAAGATAATATACAGGTTGATGTAACTGTAGGTTTTAATGAAAGATGTGTTACTTTTGTTAAACCTATTGATCCTGACTCAAAAATACCTGCTGTTAATTGGTCTCCCGGTAGTGCTTTTTATACAAATACATTAACCACTATTAATGCAGCAGGTAATCAACAAACATTAGGAGAATATTATCAGCAAAGTGCAATTGACTTTGGTTCAATGTTACTTTCTTTTGCAGATGATAAAATACCAACAACAAGAGAAGGAGTAAAACCAAATGCACCAAGTATTAATGTTGATGATTTTAGTGTTAAGCTTGTTAACGGGCAAGTAAGTGATTCACCTGCTATAATAGAACTAACAGATCTTAATAACCAAAAGAATACTATAGAGGCAACTATTAAAGAAGAGGATGGTGCAATTTCACAAAGCCGAACTAAGATACAAACAACTAATTATTCTACCGAGGTTGAAAGAGATGCTGATATAAATGCATTACAAGGTCTAATTACAGAGAGATCTTCACAAGCAGAATTATATGCATCGGTTGTTAAAGAAATAGATGCAAAGAGACAAGACAATTCAGTATCAAGTATATCACCTAAATATAGAGCTCGAGGTTTCTGGGCAATGCCTGAAGAAAAATCAACACCTGCAACAGGAACACAATCTATTGTTAAATTTAAAATAAGATATAGATATCTTTCTAATGATGGTGCTGCAAACCCAGTTGATCAATTTGAATTTACTGATGGGTCTGGTTCTAGCCAAGGTGCATTCTCTAATTATAATATAGTAGATAGTACACTAAGACCTAGAACTAAAAATCCTATAACAGGTACTTATGAGTGGGTTGCTATTGATGCAGACAATGCAGAATCAGTTAATATTAATCAATTAGATATTCCAATAAGAAAAGGAGAACAGGTAGAAGTGCAGGTTAAATCTATTTCAGAGGCAGGGTGGCCATCTAATCCACTGGAGAGTGATTGGTCATCTGCTGTGATTATACCGTTCCCAACAGATCTTAGTTCTGATAATGCAGTTGAAGCTATTATTAATCAAAATCAACAAGATTTAGCAAAAGTTTCATTAGAACAAGATTTAAATGAATTAGGAATACAAGAACATTTAAGTAGTTCATTTACTGCTAATGAGAATTACTATGCGCATTCATCTCCAGTTATTGCTTCTGGTTTCTTATCAGAAAACCAGACACCGATTGATTTATTTACTAAGCTTTCGGAGATGCAAGCAAGATTAGATGAATTCACAGAGATACTAAGAAATGCTCAAGGTGAATTGGTAGTAACATTAATTGATGATCAAGGTAATGTTCAAAATCTTAGAAGAAATTCGGTTACTAAGATTTTTGCTGGATTCTATGCTCAAGAAGTATCTAACTTAGATGATCCAAGAGGAGCTGTTATATCTAAAACATTCTTTATTAACCTAGCTAACAAAGAACAAACAGGTCTGAGGTTAGTTTCAAGGATTGCTGGTAATAGAAGTAGAATGGTTAAACAATCAGAAGATCCTGTTTATACAAATTCTGCTGTTGAGGGTGGGAGTGTTATATTGCCTGCAACATACCCCTGGTTAGATAATAGTTCAGCTAATCAAAGTGATGGGATTAGTACATACACCTCTAATGATGCAGATTATAATACTGTGAGGAGATATGATTTAACTCCGCTTTTATTAACTAATCCTACTATAGACACATCTTGGCTGTACGGACAGACAACATCTTTAGCACCATTTCAATCTACACAAAATAAAAATCAATTTATAAGTAGCAGATTTAGTGATGTATCATCTGAAGAAAATTTTTATAGTTATAGAAACCCGGTGAGTGACTTTACCTTTAATTTAGATACTGCTGAAAACTTTTATGGTAGAACTACATTTAATGCCGTTCCTGTTGCTGGTGAATTTATTTGGGGTGGTGGTTTTGATGTAACG
>Ga0208299_1001741_pt1 | contig 15629 bp, 26 predicted proteins | sample 15_taG_FD_184089 | JGI IMG/M metagenome (GOLD analysis project Ga0208299, IMG submission 184089) | Marine viral communities from the Subarctic Pacific Ocean - 15_ETSP_OMZ_AT15312 metaG (SPAdes) (version 2) | ecosystem: Environmental > Aquatic > Marine > Oceanic | place: Pacific Ocean | collected...
TCTGAAGCCATATCGTCTTTTTCTCCAAAGTCGTTGTAGTCTGCTGTCACCCCGTTCACCTCGAAAGATGACGTCTCACACAACGCCCCATATATCTCTAATTTTAATTTCATAACCATTCTCCTCCGTTAATGTTAATTTTCCGCTAACCAGTTTTTGGAGCCTACGGGCTTACCCGAGGCTCATGTTTAGCGCTCACGGTGGGTCAAGTCCTTGCCTCTTTCTTTCCAGCAAAGCTGACCATCATCAAGAAAAAAATCGGCTACCCGAGGTTTCCAGCGAAAGCCTTTTCCATAGCCTCCTGTCTTGAGCTTATTTTTTCTTTTAGACCATCCCCACAATTCCAGCGGGGCATGTTTAAGCCAGGCTTCCATTTCAGCACTGCGCTCATCGGTAAGCTTTTTGACATGTGCTGAAAAAGACATGCCGCATGACTGGATTGCAACAATGCCGTCGACCGGATCGATAGCAATGATGTCGATAAAGCCGAAGAGATCCTGACGGACCCCGAAGGATCCGCCATACTGCTGGAACTTTTCGACAATACCGCAGATACGCCCTTGCTCACGCATGGCTGCAAGGGTTCTTTGCGTAGGACTAATTGACATCGCTCACCTCAACATCTTCGATATAGCAACTGGTATAAGAGACAAGCTGCTCATTGAAGTTCTCAATCATTCCTCCATAGCAGTTACCAAGCTCGACTGCCTCGCAATCCTCCCCGATTTCCCGAGCATCGTCTTCGGACAGACCTTCAATTTCCAGCTCGAGCTCATAAGCCATCTTTACTCTAACTATTCGATTCATTGATTTTCTCCAGTAGTTTTCTGATATCCCGAAGTGTCAGATAAATCATCCATAAATCAATGTGGACAATTATTATAGTGACGATTACTGCAGCCTGATCCATTACTTACCTCCCGGTTTATTTTCCAGATGTTCGATCAGATACTTGGCGTACTCGGTAACCAGAGGATGGTCGCCGAAATTAAACGATGTCTTTCCCTCGCTTACCGCATGATTGCAAGAATCCTTGAGAGCCGCGAGGGCTCTGGGAGTCCATTCGATTGTTCCGCTCATAGCTTTACGCTCTTAAGCTCCCGATCGAGCTGCTTAACGCAATTGCGCATGTCTTCGCCGCAGGTGCAGGGCATTTCCCCCGTTCCCTTGCAGTCATCTTCCGCAAATGCGCAGTGCTTTGAATTGCAGGATCCCGCCAGCTTATTCATCTGGCCGATACAACGGGTAATGGTTTTCAGTTTAATGGTCTTCATGATTAGCCACCTCCATGGCCAGGTCTATTCCGATATCCCCTTTTGCAAAGGGATAGTTTTTTAATACGATTTTACCGAGCCTTACCGCAAGCCGGACATCGAAGCGTTCGTCCGTTTTCGTTGTCGACATGCTGTGGCAGTGTCTTGCCGGCATTTCCATAGTTCTCCTTTACTGCTTTCCTGATTTCCTCGAGTAGGTCGGGCCGGTCAAACTGAAGTATGGTCAGCGTCCGATCCAGGACATGTTTTTCCCAGGCCGCTCCGGGTAATGTGCTTTTCATGCCTACCAGGTCGGTAAAGCGCGAGCACAGCCCCTCATAGCCAATGGGTCTAACCTTCTTCTTTGCCATGGATTTCCTTTAGCATTTTGATAGCCTTCTTTATCTGGACAGATACTTCGCTGACCAGGACGGCCTGATCCTCTTCATCCATTCCTTCGATCTGAATCTTCAGGGATTCAAAGGGGCCCAGCTTTATTTCGGTTTTATCCGAAACAATCAAAAGCTTTTCCCGCCCCATGCTTCCGTGAGTCCGATAGCGCAGGATGCAGTTGGTAATATGCAGCGCTTCATGGATGATGGTGGTTTCGACATATTCCTTGTCGAGATCGTCCGAAATATAGACATGGATAGCCGGAGGATTAACGCCAACAGTCAGGCCAGCCACCTCTTCTTTCTCACCAACCCGATCAAACTGATCCTTCATCCAGGGATGCTGGTCGACAGCAATCTTTATTAACTCCGCTTCGTTTCTTGCTAAATGGACACAAACCGGCGGTGCGTCCTTGATTCCCATTGTTGCGTATTTCATTTATTCTCCTTTCATTGTTGTTGTCTGGATTGCGTATCGGGGTCACCGATCTGCGTCGTGCAAAATGCTCTGGATAATCGAGCTTTATCAAGGCCTCGTAAACTACCCGGTCATCCAGGCAGGTCTCCATGAAGGCCTGTTTATATTTCCTGATTTCCCGCTTTAGAAAGTAAGGCGCTTTGCGGGACGTTTCCTCTCCGCTGAAGAAATCCCAGAAGACAATGCTCGAGACCTTGCCGCGAAGAGCGATGCATTCAATGTCCATAATCAACGAGCGCCACCTTGCCACCTTGCGGGTCTTCAGCTTATGCAGGATGCTTTTTCCACTCATGCCGATTCCTGGCAGGAAAGTTTATAGTTAAGGAACTCGGTGTCCGAGAGAAACTTGTTGAACGGTTTGTTAAACCGCATATGAACCTCGCCGGTTCGTCCTCCGCGATTGGCGTCCACGCGAATGGTAACCGGATCGATACCGGGGTGCATCCAGCTTGGGGCCGACTCTACACTGATCGTGCAATGCCCGATAAACATGATGATATAGGCATCCTGTTCAATGGCTCCGGAATCCTTGAGATCACTCATCTTCGGCATGGGATCGAGGGCCCCTGCATTTTCATAGCTTTTAAGGGGTCTTGAAATCTGGGAAAGGAGCAAAACCGCTACGCCGGTTTCCTTGGCTGCAATCCGTATTTCGTTGGTCATGTTCTGGATTTCGTAAGTTCGGCTCTGGAACTTTTTACCAGGGGATGAGGAAATGATCTGCAGATAGTCAATGATTACAAACCGTACTCCGCGCTCGTTGGCATATTCCCTGATCTTGGCACAGATCTGTTCCACGGTCTGGCCGGGCTTGTCCTCTACATACAGCGGAGCTTTCGAGACTGTCTCCGGCCCCTTGTGCATAAAGTCATCGATCTCTTCGGACGACATGGTTCCAAGCTTGAGCCGCATATTGTCAACCTCGGCAATATCCGATCCGGCCTTTTCAAGCAATTCGTCCTGATCCATTTCCAGGGAAAAGCAGACCGTTGGAACCTTTTCCGCCATAGCCGTGTAAACGGCCTCGTTCAGGGCCAGGGTGGACTTGCCCATCTTGGGCCGGGCACCAAGCACGGTAATCTTTCCAAAGGGATAGCCGGCTGTATAACGTTGAATGTGAGCCCATCTGGATTTGATTCCGGAACAGCCTTGTGTACGGACGGTTTTATAACGATTCGCCATTCCTTTCAGGCGTTCTCCGATAGTCACCGATTCCTTGATATTATGCCCTATGCGGGCAAGGCGGTGCTTAACTGATGCGAGGGTCATGTCAAGGTCTTCGCCGTTGTCCAGCGAGCTCTCAGCCGCCTTGAAGGTGCTTTTTGCAGAACGGATGGTGGCCTTTTCCATTACCGTGTTCATATGCAAGGGCAGGCTTTGGGTTGAGGTAGCGATAGTCATTGCGCTCAGAACCAGTGTGCTGGCTGCCTTGGCATCGAGATGCTGGCCGGTCTGTTCGATACCCTCGATTACCGAAGCGGCATCGATATCAATGCCTTTACCGTAAAGGGTCTCCGCAATTTCCCATAAGGTTCGGGATGTTTTGGATTCAAAGTGCTTTGATTCAAGGCCGATGTTTCCGGCCAGGCTCCGGGTATAGGCATAATCCTTAACCATGCACCCAATGATGTATTTTTCGGCAGAGACTTCCAGGTCTGACATGCTTGTTCTCCTTTGACTGTTTAAAACAAACGACCGGAAAAGCTAAACTCTCCCGGCCGTGTGTCATTGCTTTGTTGTTTTGCTTCTACTACAAAGAATTATCAGACCACTTCCTTGCCTGCAAGAAAATCTTCTTTCTCATAGGCTGTTTTCTTTGTTGTCAGGGCATTATATTTCTTTAACAGGTTGCGCTTGGTTTCCATGCTCCAGTCGCGCTGATCTCCGGCTACCTTTTCAAGGTCCCAGATTTCAATGCCGACAGCTTCGAAGGCATCGATAACCACAGAGCGCTGAGCCTCGGTCAGCCGGGTCAGTTCCGCGCCGGTAGGTGCTGCTGGAGATGCTTGCTGAGGCTGCGCTGGCGCTGAAGTTTTTCCCGCTGTAATTGCAGAAGCAACAGGGATTGTCTCTGCCGGTTTCTTTTCTTTGCCAGTCGTTTGCTTAGGCGGACTCTCGGGTATTTCATTGTCCTCCTCCTTGTAGTTATCGAAGAAATTACTTTCCGGATCATCTCCTGTCGGAATCAGGAAATTGCTGGTCAGCAGGTATTTTATTGCACCGGTCATGGCTGCGTAGATACCCTTGTCATCACGACCGTTTCCGGACCCGACAAAGTCTCCGCCGATCCATTCCGAAGACTCGATATCAAAGAGCCGGTAACGGACATCGATCGCCATGCAGACGGCCTTGTCTTTTGTTTCCAGCAACCGGGGATCGGATGTGGACATCTGAAGCAGAACGCCATGCTTTACAAACACATGATGCAGCACTTCCTTGATGACCTTTTCCGAGGCATAGTTATAATTGCCGTGAGTGTTTTTCTTATCCTTGCCTATACGGTCAACGTCCTTCATGACCCTGTGGAGCTTTTTGAGAATAGCTCCGATGTTATCAGATTTTTCCATAGCTGTTTTCCTTTTTGATTTCTTCCTCAAGCCTTTTTCTCAAGGCCTGGGAAACGGGTTTTGGTTTTCCTTCAAGATATTTGTGGCGCAGATAAAACCGTGCTTCGCGTTCCATGGCATTAATCAGGTTGTAAACCTCATCAATGCGTTCTCCGGAAATAAACCGATCCCGGGTTTTTCTAAGCAGTTCCTTGGCCTGCGAAAGACAAACAATATCTTCCGACAGGTCAAGGGCCTCCTCTGCCACAGTTTCCACATACAGCAGACTTGGCTTACCCATGGCTATTCCCCAGGGAATCCTGCTGCAGGTTTGAGCTCTTCAATGGTTTCGCTCAACCAACCGACAATACCGGCCGCCTCGGACTGAGATACATCCGGCCCGATCTGATCGCTGTCAATACAGACCTTAAACGCATTGGTTTCGGTCTTAAGAGCAACGATGCGGTTGTTGTTGTATTTGATTTCGCGGATGTCATCCTTGGCGACGCCCTCAACGCGCTCCTTGAAGATACGCTCGATCAAAGCCTTCTGTTTAAAGCTCAGGCTTTCGCGGGTATCAATCGCCGAGGAATCATTATCCCCGTAGATGAATCCTTTTTCGAAATCGCTGAGCTTGTCATCGTTCTGCTTGATCTCCTCGATCATGTCGAGGTACTGCTTTTCAATGGCCATTCCTATGTCTCCTTGTGTTTTATGATTTCCCTGTAAGCGCGCTGCGCCTCCAGGCCTTCGAGTATCCGGTTTACGGCCGAAATCGGATACTGTTTAAGGTTCGATTCAGGCCCATCGCTGGACATGAAAAAGTTCTTGGTTACCGAGGTAGCGATAACCGTTTTGAAAGTGCGTTCGCCACCCGTTGCAACGACCTGGCAAATGTCACCTTTCTTCAGTCTTGATTTAGTCATATCACCTCCTTAGAAGGGCAGATCATCGTTGCATAGGGCAAGAGCGTCATAGAGCTCCTGCGGGTCAAAGCGTGCGATAATACCGGTTCGTACAAAGTTCGAGCTCTTATACAAAAGAGCCACGCTTAAGTTACAGGAATGGCATTTGCATATTCGCAGAGCTGCGTCAGGGTAAAGCCATTGAATATCCCCCCTTAGATGAACTTCGATTTTAAAGGCATCCCCGACAAAATGTTCCTTAACCGAAGAGCTGGCCCATCTCTCTATTCCATTAATGTGATCGTAACTAAACATTGCCTTGGCACAGAGCGGGCATTTGTAGGACGCCCGGATGTTTACCAGAGTTGGAACAGAATCAAGAACCTCCTTCGGCAACGGAAGGATCGGCCGGTCATAACTGATACGCAAAGACATCAGAACGCCGGCTTTATGTCTTCAAGGAACTGGCTGCAGAACTGCGCTACCTTGCAATAGCCCCGTTCACAGCGACGGCTTTCGCCCTGGCGGTATTCCACCTCAAGATCCTGATGATCCTTTCGACTGGACAGGAAGGTTAAAGCATCTGTCCTTGACGTAAACGCCGAAGCCCTCGGCAGAGCTTTCTTATATCCGCTTACACCGACCTTGCCTGCGCTTTTCACAATGGCCCATCGATTCGGGTCGGCCCAACGCTCGCTTTCCGTGCATTTAGGCAGATCTTTATCGGGAAGGTCTTCGCAGTCCTTGTAGATGTTGATGCGCTCGATCAGGTATTTTTCAACCTCATCTTCCGGCCACATCCGAACCTTCAAAGCATGGAACTGGCTGGATGGATAATTCGGCTCGCGCATGCTTTCACCCTGTCGCCAGTCGCGCCCGATAATCTCGAGCTTTATTTCCGCAACCTTGATTCCGACCAGGCCGAGCAGGTAGGCATAAACATTGAGCTGTCGTTCCCATTCCAGCTTGGCCTTGCTTTCATTCACTGCTGCTTTCAGCACATAAACGGAGGTTACCTTGAAGTCATGCAGACTCCAGTATCCCGGGCGGTTTTCTATAGGCAGCAACAGATCCGGCTTAAAGCTGATCTGCTTGCCTTCGACCACTTCGGTAAAGCGCTGTTCGGCCATAGCCCCTACGGCTGCATTGCGTTCAGCAATCAGATGCCCCATATTTCCGAAGAAAATCCAGATCAGATCAGACACGTCCTCGGTTACTTCATCAGCATGGCGTTCGGCCAATATCTGAGCCCTCGGAGCATCGATCAGGGTGGTTACGGACTTCCATCCGACTTTGTCGTATTCGCTCGCAAAGGCTATAATTGCATCCCGCAGGCTACTTGACATATTACGGTTGTTGGTATACTTCTTACTCATAAGGCATTCTCCTTTGACTGAGTGTTCTTTGTTGTTGTTGTGAAAGCCCGTCGGGGGCAACCCCGGCGGGACTTTCTATTCCTACTGCTTTTACCCTTACTGGTCAACATCTTATGGCTGGATTTCTAAAACCCGCACTGCCGGATTTTCCGCTCCGCCATAATGATCGCCGAACTGCGACTTGAGCACGCTCAGACAGATAAACGGTACAGTAGGCCGGTACTCGCTATAGGCCTGAACATCCGCAGGCAGCCGGTCGGTCAGCATGATGACTCCCGCCGGCTCCAGCTTTTCCGCATACTTGATTGCAGGCATAAACATGGTTCCGCCGCAACCCATGCGGGTTCTTTCATCCGGCTTGATCGGGGTATTCGAGGCATCGAAGGTTTTAATCGAATCCTCAAACACGATCGTATCAAACGGTACATAAACAAGCCTTGTATTCCGGCTGACCTGCAGAATTTCACTGATATGGTCATAGCCGGCCGCAACCGATTCGTTATTCATGGATCCGGACTGATCAGAGATCAGAACAATCTTGCTTACTTCACGGCTTTTGTTGTTCGGAAAGATAATCCCTCCCGGCTTGCTTTCATGTCGGCGGTTCGGCCGGCGGTAATGTGGCCTTCCCCTTACGATCTGCGTAAAGAAGGATTGCAGTTCCATTCGCCAGTTTACTTCCGGCGGGGCTTCGTGCTGCACAATGAAGGCCTTTGCCGATCCTGCGTCTGTTCCAGCTGCCTTAGAGGCCATCGCGGCTCTGGCCAGGGTTTCGGTTGTTTCCTGTTCAGCCTGCCCCAGGTCGCCCTGTGCCGGCCTTACATCGCCCATGCCTGTGCCTCCCTCAAAAGAGGTTACCGGCTTTCCTTCGCCTTCGCCGTCGCCTGTTCCGGAAGGATCATATTGGTTCCGCTCTTCTTCCGACATGTTTTCGACTTCCTTCATGAGTTCTTTGACATACCACTCGGCAGTCATCATCGGGGGCATGTTCTGAAACGAACCCTGACCCGGGATGCAGGTCTCCTGGAGAAACTTTGAGTTATTCCAGACGTGCTCATTACAATCAATCAACAACGAGTTAACCGCCAGGTCGGCGGCAACGTTAAACAGCTTATGGAAGTCAACATTGAGCTCTCTGCACTTTGCCGTGTAAAGCTTTTCGCACTCGGCCATACGGATATGATGCCGGTTGGCAACATGCATGGCTTCATGCTTGAGGATTTCATAAATATCCTCGGTCTCAAGCTGGGCAATCAGGTGCGGATTGAACATCAATGTTTTGCCATTTGTTCCCATTGCGGCCGGAAAACATTCATCCTCACGGATTTCGTGTTTCAGGATAATGGTGGTGTAAAACGGACTGCTCCGCATGACCCGGATAATCCCGCGTCCCACCTCTTCTCTCGGCGTCTTTTTCATTGGTATCTCCTGTATCTAAATAAACACCACTGTGATTTCCTTACCCCCACTGAAAGAAGGCAAAATGTCCATTTCTTGCCAAGAAGTTGAAGAACAGTAATTCTGAACGTCTCTCCAAGAGCAATATCTAGCGGTATGATTTCAGGTCTCATGACAGCTCCTTCTTTATCTCCGCTTCTTTCAGGCCAATCTCATTCATCCAGGTAATAGCCCTGGCATCGAGAAAGGTAGCTTTGAAGTCAATGCATTTGAGGAAATGATCCCAGCCTTCGCTGAACTCGTCAGCCAAAGCGGATTGCTTCTTAACGATTTCCAGAGCTTCGTAAAACTCTTTGGTCTCTTCTTCGCCGCCCATTTCATCGATGGACCCAAGCTCATCACAGAGCCGTTCTTCAGTTTTTGCCATTGCTGTATTCATCATGTTCTCCTTGTTGTTAAAATAGGTTGCGCCCCCTGTCCGCTATAGCGTTTAAGGGGACGGCTTGCCGAGTTCCTATTGAATGTATCGACCAAACACGCCTTGTTTTATTTAAAGAGGTTCAGGGCCTGACCGCCACAGGGGCTCCTCTACATTGCTAAAGCTGCAATCCAGCCAGCTTGTCCTGCACACTGCCGGTTGCTTCAACGATATGCTCGCGCACAGCCGGAGTGGTCTTGATTTCTTCAGGTGACCATTTCGAGATATCCTCGCGGATCGTCTCGCAGGCCTGCTTGATTGCATCATTGCCGGTAATGTTCAGACCGTCAACGGTGTCTGCAAGCTCCTGCAGGTTTTCCATGCTACGGGTATATTTCTTGGATTTCTGATCCGGATCCCCGGCTCGTGTTCCAATATCTTCCGCAGCTGTCACCAGGCGTTTGGCCAGATTAGTCAGACCATCATTGAGCTTGTCTTCATACTGGTCCTTCATATCCGTTTCGATCTGCTTGCGAACAACGTTATCAATGCCCTTGACGCGGATATCTTCAGGCGAGGCTACCTGCCCCATCTTATATTCCACGCTGAACCGTTCCTGAAGGTCGCTCTTCCCTGGAAAGGGAACATTCAAATCACCGACTTGTTTTTCCGATTCCGTTTTAAGCTTATCGTAGCCTGCTACATAGCAGTCGTTGAAATGAGTCTTGACCTTGACGATCAGGTCTTCGAGTTCATCCTTAAACTCATTCCATTGAATCGCCGGTACAACCCGCCAGTTTCCCTTATCCCAGGGCAGGCTCTTTTCCAGGTAATACGTGCGCAGGTTACTTACTGCACTGGTAAAGGGCGAGGTCATCTGCTTAGGGATAACCATAACACCGGTACGCAGGGCGGTCTTGGCTGCCTTAAGCTCGTCTGCAACCAGGGTCTGCATTTCTTTGGATGAGCGATAACCGGTGTCAAACTCCACATGCAGGCGAACCATGATCAAATCCTCGATCAGGCCACATTCTTTTTTCTTCTTTCGTGCCATGTTCTTCTCCTTGTTCGTTGCTGTTAACCGCAGCACATTGCTCCGGATTAAGGTTGGTTATTTCTGGCTCGCAAACTCAGCTACTAGATCGGTAAGTAATTTGCATGAACCAGCAAGGTTTGCACACTCATCGTCATCCTTTAAGATGGTGAGTGTATTTCGAATGCAGGCTATCAGGTCAAAGTGAATATAAGATTCCAGGTTTTCCACGGGGACTACTATAAGATCCAGCCCCACAACCTCTGTTCCCGGTACGTTTCCTTTATGCATGATAAAAATATCCATATCATTAATCACAGCCTTCATTACTTCGTTTTTTACAGTCCTGACAATGTTGGTGGCTACCTGTTCTGATTCGGGTAAATTCCAGTCAATACCTTCGTCTTCGGGGTCATAATCTCTGCTTGTCTGTATGTTTTCTCTCATTTTAGCTCTCCGTTGGTTTAAAAGTTTGCCGGTTACGCGTCCGGCGATGATCCAGAAGTCATCCGTTTAAGGGCATTTACGTCCCCTGAATTGTCCTCCACTAACGTTTCGTAGAAGTGGTCATACGTCCTTGAGCAAGCAAGGTTACTTCCTCTGTTTGCTTTTGATCTTTCAAGCATCCCGAGGAGAGATTATTTAGCCATAAATTGCTCAATGGCCTGCTTTACACTGTCGGAGGAACCGGAAAGCACCATGGTATCCATGAGTTCCGTTCCTTCTTTTGTTAGCTCTTCCTCATACTCAGCCAGCAAAGATTCATCTTTTCTGATCTGGCCAAGCAAAGGTTTGACCTTTTTGCTTTTAACAAAAGAAAGGAAATCCTGATAACCGGGGCCTGCTTCGGCAGTATTGATCTGATCAATAATGGTTTTGCCATGATATTTATAGGGACGACTGACTCTGATAGAGCCAGAATCATCAATCAAACCGATCAGTTTCGCTTTTGGTAATGCCTTGGCCCACTTTATCATCTCGGTATGTGACAGGGCATTTTCAAGATCTCGCAGGGTCATTCTTCCTGCATCGGTTGTTTTCTGGGCTTTTTCCCGGATCAGCTTTTCTACCTTTTGATTAATTTTATTTTCCATATAATCAATCTGCAACTTAGTCATTCGTGCCATTATTTTCTCCTGTTACGCTCCCTGGTTTTCGCGCTCGAAGTGTCTCGCGGACCAGGGAACTGTTCCTTGTTGTTGTTCTGCTACAGCGTTGCTTCAAATGCCTTGATCATTTCGTCCGCATATTCGAACGCTTTGCCGGCTACCTTGGCCTTGTCGACCATATCGTCGTCATACCTGCCGATCAGTGCCTTCATGGCTTCCTTGGCTATTTCCAGGCGAAACTCGGCAAAGGCCAGGCGATCGGTCTGAGGCTCGGGAGCTTTCGGTTCCTTGACCTCGGTCTTGGCTTGAACTTCTTCGGTTCCGAGAACAAAGTCATCCATTGCCTTTTCCAGAGCCTGCTGCCATTCCTTCAGTGCCAGGGCCGAGTCATTGTTCACGCCCCGGATATCCGTAAGCTTGGTTTTCTGCCCATCAAACCAGCGCAGTGTCTGGTAGAGCTGATTGGCCTTGGTCGGAAGAATCTGTCCGTCTGCGGAATAGATCCGCATCAATGACTTTATTGCAACAGTCGGAACGACCATGTCGGGCTCTCCCGCAGGCATAGGAAGCTGCAGTGAATTGGAAACCTTCTTTCCCGTCTTTGGTTTGGCATTCCGGATTGTCCAGCTTGCCGGATGTACTTTTATTAACTTGCTCATCATTCTCTCCTTGGTTGGAAAATTGAACGGTTTTGTTTTTGGTGCCGGGCTAGCATGACACTTCGGAGATCCGAAAACTCCTGATAACAGCCTTTCCTTGGGCAGTCGCGAATTATTCCTCTACTCAGCTGTTAAACCTTCATAACTTCGGTGACTTAGCTGTCACTCCGGCAAGGTTTTTCGCTCGCAGTGGCTCGCGGCCGGAGTCTTCAGCTAAATCATCATTTCCTGGGTATTCTTGAAGAACTCAGAATATTCCTCTGTACTCGCTGCTGTGGGACAGGCTTCGACAATTCCCTTGACTGCCCATACCTGGATTTCAGGCGGTGCATAACCCATCAAAGCAATAGCCTTGCCGGCCTGGCTCTTGTGGAGACCCGCAAAGGATGCTACAGAAATAGCCAGCATATAGGTCAGGTCCACCTTCTTGAAGACCTCATGAGAGGCAAAGGATTCAGGATCCTTCAGCATGGTCTCAATCTTCGGCAGTTCCTTTTCCATGCGCATGAACTGAATCAGTTCATTTGCAGCGCCGGCCCCGATCACTCCGTTCAGGCAGGGAGCGAGAATATCCTTCGTCTCGAACCGAACCTTCTCGGCCGCATCAAGAATGCGACCGGCCATATCCCGGCTTCGCGGGGTGATAATGGCCAGCTCGTTAAACTCTTCATGCTTTTCAATGATATCGGTACGGCAATGGGCAAATGCCCGAACCGTCGGATTAATCTTGTTTTCCTTTGCCCATTCATCCCATTGCTCCAGGTTGCCCTGGGCATGACTGGACAGGAACAGCGTGCAGACCCGGTTACGCGCAGCCTCGGAAAGAGGTGTGGTATACCGGTCCGAATCACCGTTCATCGCCAGTACGACATAAGCGTTCTCAGAGATCGTGTTGCCGTGAATTTCACGACCCAGCAAAATCTGATTAAACGCATTCTGAACATCCGGCGGTGCCCGGTCATACTCATCACCGAAGATGATGCCGTGCTTCTTGGAATTGTACGGCAGGGTCGACGGAGGTGCATAACGCAGTATACCATCGCTGTCCCGGAAAGGCACGCCACCGACTTCGGTAGCATCGACCAGACCGAGGAAGATTTTCCAGAGCTCAAACGAGTCCTCCTTAAACTCTTCCTTTTTGTTCAGCCGTTTTACCAGGTCTTCGATTGCCGTGGTCTTACCACAGCCTACCCCGCCGATAATGCAGGCCGGGATGTCCGCCATCCACAATAACAGCAGACAGCGGTTCAGCTGGTCATGATTAATAAAGCTGACCATTCCTTTACTCATGCTTTCTCTCCTTGTTGTTCTTCGTGAACGGAACCAGCTTTACCTCGCCCCGTGACATCATGTTCCTAAAGCGGGCCTTCTCATTGCTCTGGCCGATAACAAAGCCAATACCGAAAAGGATGATCCCGCCTATTCCGACTACCAGTTCATTCATTGATTAATCTCCTCCGCAGTTACGTGTTTGTTTTCGAGTAGCCATATAAGCATAAGCGCTCGGGCATTGGCTTCGGTGTCGGCTTCAAAATGAATCGGGTTGCTATAGCAATTTGCTCCGCGACTCCAATCCGGCGAGGTGAGAATGACCTTCCTATCAGGAGATAGGCGATGCCTCACATCAATCTTATTCCCTAGTATTTCTCCGAGTTCCGCTACGGTGTAGGTAGGGGCAATAACTTTATAGCTCTGGTGGAGTCGCGCCAGACGGTTTGATCTAACACGGGGCATAGAGCCTTCTGTATGAATGAATCTCTGATACGAAAACAAACTCTCTCGCCTCATGCCCAGATCATCGAGCTTTCGTGCATTCTCCAAACTGCATACTTGATTTTCTAGTTTCATTCCCCCTCCTCCCATTTCCCATACGCTTTAATTACTTTTCTCATAGCTTATCCTTAATTTGCCAATTATACTCGTTCCTGCTATAGGCCTCCCATGGAAACCATAGAAGAACCTCAAAATTATTACTACGACGGCGATGTTCGCATGGTGCTTGCCGAAGATGCCCCGGCGGTTGCCGAGACTGAAAAGGATTTTATGCTTCGCATGAAGCGTGGCCTGGATGTCGTCTGGACGGATCTTACAAGAGCCGAAGTCGTACTGCCTATCTTTGCCGAAGCCAAGCTGGCCCGTAAACACATCAGAGAGGCCATTGAAGGCATTGCTGCCGGCGGAGCAATGAAAGAGGTCATCAAGGGTGCCGGCTTCCCGTACTGGGCTGATTTCGAAGCTAAAGCCCTGCGTCGGGCCCCGGCCGTTCGTGCGCTTTATCTGTTAGCCAAGAAAGAGCGCGAAAGAGGTCGGCTTAATGATGCCGAGGATGCCCTGCATGAGCGGGCGGTAGAAGGGGTTGACGAGCCCATTGTTAATCATCTGGGCAAGATCGTTGGATATAAAAAGAAGTTTTCCGATTCCTTGCTGACGCTGCAGCTTAAAGCGTTGAACCCCGACAAATATGCCGACAAAGGCAAGAATCAGTTTGAAGGGGTTATGGTCAAGGTCAACATGGATTTCAGTGACCTTCAGGAAAAGCCGGCCGAAGAGATCGAAGAGTCTCCTCCTGCTTACGCTGGGCTTGAAGGATCTGATCTTTCAGTTCTGGCACCGGACCAGCTAGGGTCTGAGCAATCCGAAACTCATCCAGAATGATAGCCATAGGCTGTTTCTGGGTATAAAGGAATACCTCCTTGCAGTTCCGGCAGTTAAACAGCGACCACATACTTCTGAACTCAAGCTGAATGCCAAGATGACTCTGGAATGGCCGGATATTCCATTGGTCCCTAAACCTTGTCCTCTCAGCCATAGTCCAGGAAAAAACTATCTGTTTGTTTTCCTTGCCGGAATAGCCACAGCTGATGCAGTAGGCCGAGGTTCTCGGGAAATACCCGATCAAAGGCCCCTGGCTTACAGCCCAGGCCTGCAGGTCATCCCATGGATGAGGTAGAATCATGACTTTCCTCCTGGTTTGTTTAATACAAAGTCGTTCACAAAATCAAAATCAAACGCCATTCCGAGGCACAAGCCATGCTCCTTTAACCGACTTTCAACCTGCGACATTGAGATTTTTCCAAAACCTCTAACTCTTATAAAGTCCATTTTAGTTTTTTGAACCAGATCAAATATTGTTAGCACCCCCATTCGCTCAAGCTTGGATAAAACACCATCACTCAACCCAATTTCATCCACGTTTGTTTTCAGCAACTCACCTGTTTCGGTGGCCTCTTTTATTAAGCGTTCAATATACATCTCATCTCCTTGATTTAAGTAAGCCGTTAAAACTCTTTAATACTCGATTTGCAATGCTCGTAAATTTATTTTCTCAGGCCTGCACTGGCTCGTTAAGCCGCCTCCTGATATTACTCTTGACACCCTGTTTATCCAGCTGGCATAAGAACAGCACGCGCCCGCAGTGCTACTGCCAGGCAAGAGCTTCGCTACTTGACGGCACGCTTCGCTTAGAGAAACGCTGCTTCCGGGATTTAGCTCGCAGTGGCTCGCCTAACTCCTGGAAGAGCGCCTTCTCTAGCGCTTCGCTTAGCCTCTCGGCTGTCGAAGGCGAGCCTTAAATTAAAAATTTAAGACCCGCAATCGAAGCCTCGCAATCCGCAGGCCGGAGCCCATCGCTTACGCTCTGGACGGCTACGCAATCCGCTGCGTGTGACGCAGCAGAGCCAGGCTCGAAGTGTCTCGCCTTTGCTTCGCCTTATGCAGAAAGCTCGCAGTGGCTCGCAATTCAGCAGCTCAGGCCCTGCGGACTGGCTTCGCCAGACGCTCGCTCTTGCCTAAAAAGCGAACATTGATGTTTAATAAGGCGAAAAAGGCTCTGCCTCGCCGTAGATTGCGATAAGCTCCACGGTCCATCCGAAATCAGCCATTTCGCAGGCGACACAAATAGCCCCGAGCCGTTCCTCGTTAAAGGGACTACTGCTGTCAAACTCGCCGAGCCGGTCAACCGATGACTCGCAATAGCCTGGAAGCGGAGCTTCGCATTGCAGGCATTCCGCGCATTTCATCAGGCGGACCAGCTCACTCGTTGGTCCCAAACATAATCCGGGA
>Ga0208299_1001743_pt1 | contig 15622 bp, 15 predicted proteins | sample 15_taG_FD_184089 | JGI IMG/M metagenome (GOLD analysis project Ga0208299, IMG submission 184089) | Marine viral communities from the Subarctic Pacific Ocean - 15_ETSP_OMZ_AT15312 metaG (SPAdes) (version 2) | ecosystem: Environmental > Aquatic > Marine > Oceanic | place: Pacific Ocean | collected...
GAAGCAAGCTGGAATTTCCCGAACTGAAGAAAACAGTTGACATTTTATTTACAAAGCATCAAAGTTCGGTGATACTGATTGAGCGCAAAGCAAGCGGGCACTCATTAGTGCAAGAATTGAAAAGAGGCACTAAGTTGCCGATAAAACCAATTGATGTACAAGGCAAGGGTAAAGTAGAGCGGATGGTCAGTTGTTTACCACAAATTGAGTCAGGCAATGTTTACTTGCCCAGCAATGCTGTTTGGTTGTTCGACTTCCTGGAAGAACTTAGCGCATTTCCAAGCGCTAGGATGAATGATGACCAAGTGGACAGCGTGAGCCAAGCGCTCACTTATATGGCGCACACAAGCAACTATAAACTAGGGTTCATCTAATGGGGTTCTTCGATAGGTTCAAAGAAAAGCCCAAGGGCTTGATAAGTGCTCCTTTTGTCTCGAAAAAATCATTTTTCCAAACAGTTGCGAATAGTGTTTTTGGTGCTAGTGGAAAGACCCAAGGCTTTGATAACTTAGCAACCGAGGGTTACTCAAAAAACCCTTTTCTTTTTGCTTGTGTCGATCTAAGAGCAACAAGCTTCGCTAATCTGCCTTTTAAGATCACTATGGCCGGTGGTAGGGAAGTGGAGCAGCATGACTTATTTAATTTGCTTGACAGCGCTGTTTACAATAACGAAAAAATAAGCCGTTTTGATTTTCTATACTCTTTAAGCGTTTTCCTAGACTTAGCAGGAGAAGCATTCATTTGGGGCGATGATGCGAAGAAGCCCAATGAGCTTGTCCTTTTGAGCCCTGCAGACGTGGCTGTCAAGGTCATTGATGGCAAGGTCATTTATGAAGTGGGCAATCGCAAGATCGACCGTGAGGCCGAGCTATTCATTCATTATAAATTTTTTAATCCGAGTGATAAAGTGCGTGGGTTAGCACCAGCATCACCGAGTGCTCTGAGCCTGGACACTAACAACGCTGGTCGTATTTTTAATGCAACTCTCATGGAAAAGCACACTAAAATTGATGGTGTGATCGTAGGCACACAGGGCGACTTCGATGCAGAGACAAAAGATCAGTTCAAGCAAGATTTTAGGCAAAAAGCATCCGGTGTTTTCAATGCTGGCGAAATTCTTTTTATGAGTGACGGAATAGATTATAAACCGATGGACATTAAGCCGGCCGATATGGAATGGTCGCAGGCAATGATAAATAGCGGGATGGAAATAGCACTCGCTTTTGGTGTGCCTGTTGAGCTCCTAGGAACAGGGCGCAACACATACGAAAATGTAAAAGAGGCAAACCTCGGATTTTTCCATCGTGTAGTTATCCCCAATGGTGAGAAATTCGCAAGGATGCTGACGACCAAGCTTCTGTTTGGTGAGAAGATAAACATTGACCTTGAGGGGATCGAGCCGATCCAACGAGCAAGGCAGGAAGCAAAGCAAAAGGAACTGACTGCAAAGTCAACACATGCAGCGCAATTGTATCAAACAGGCATAATCACCCAGAATGAAGCAAGGGAAGCGCTGGGGCTTGAAGGTCTGGGAGGCGGTGACACGGTCAAGCCTAGTTTTATGATGGGCAAAGAACCGCAGGATCATAAAGCTGTCATGGAGCCTCATAAGATCAGGAGCAGGGTCTTTAGGCAGCGTGAGCAGGAGAGCATGGGGTTATTCAACAAGGTGGCCAAGGAGTTCAGGCAACAAAGGCGTGATGTTATTAAGGCATATGAAGCGTCCAAGGGTGACGTGGGACTATTCCAGCAGATTTGGAGTAGGGATGCAGCCGACCGGATTGAAAGCCTATCCGTTGTTCTGAATAAGACCAAAAGAAACATTGTGGATCGTGTCGGGCTGGCACAATTGCAAGAATTGCATAAGTGCTATGGGGCTAGGAACATCAAGCAAAATGAGGTTGAGTTCATGTTTGATGCTTTTACAGAAAGTGTAGGCAATTGGATTGTTAGCGATACTGCCAGAAAAGTTGCAAAAATTGATAGTACAACTCAAAGGCAAATCGGGCAGATCGTTCAAAATGGCATTGATGAAGGGTCAAGCATCGTTGAAGTTGCCGAAGATATTGACGGATTGTTTCTAGAGCAGATCATTCCTAATAGGTCAATGGTCATTGCTAGGACTGAAGTATTGCCCGCCATTAACTTTGGAATAGTTGAAGCGGGGAAACAGTCCGGGCTGGCTCTGAACAAGCTCTGGATGGCTACTCCGGATGATAGAACCAGGGACACTCATAGTGCAATGGATGGTGCTGTCGTGGGTCTTAATGATAATTTCAACATTGATGGCGAGCTCTTAGGGTTCCCGGCAGATGGAAGCCTGGGCGCTAGTGCTGAAAATGTCATACAATGCAGGTGTGCAGTTGCGTTTGTGGAGGCAAAAAAATGATCGTTAAAAGTTTTGAGTTAAAGGCTGATGAGCAAGTTTTAGACACGGGCATTTTCGAGGGCTATGCAAGCATCTTTGGAAATGTTGATAGAGTTGGGGATGTGGTGCTTGCCGGTGCATTCAAGGACACTATTAGGGCAAACAATGGCTATATCAAGTTACAATATAATCACAAGGACACAATTGGCATTGCTACCATTACCGAGGACGAAAAGGGACTAAAGGTCAAGGCAAGCGTCAACCTGGACGTTCAAAAAGGGCGTGAGGTTCTGAGCCTAATTAAACAAGGGGCTATTAGTAAAATGTCCTTTGCATACGATGTGCTAGAAGAGGTGCAAGCAGTTGTTGATGGAAAACAAATTTTTAAACTAAAAGAGTTAAAAATTTACGAAGTTTCGGCCGTAGACTTTCCCGCCAATGAGGCGGCAGAAATTATGGCAGTCAAATCCGACAGACTAAGGCGGTGTCAATCTAGTGTGATTGACTTAACACTCAATCCGCTCGAAGGTCTACAATCATACGTTTCGTCTTTAGGAGGACTGAAAAAATGACTGATAACACAAAACAATTGATTGATGAGCAAAACAGGCTCTGGAAGCAAGCACAGGATGCTAACGAGAGGCATCTTGAAGCAGACAAGAAGTTCAAATCTGACTTCACCGAGAAGTGGGACAAAATGAATGGCAAGCTTGACGAGCTTGACGATAAATACAAAAAAGCAGTAAGGTTGCAAGCTAGTCCTAGCGTCTCAAAAGATGATGTGAAGCAAGAGTATAAAGGCTTGTTCCTTGAGTATTTACAAAAAGGAAGATCAGACTTTGAGCCGGAGAAAAAGGCAAGAATTGCTAATCTAGCACCGCAATGCTTTAAGGCAGATGTTTTAAGCTTGACAAATGCAGCCGGTGGCTACGCTGTGCCCGAGAACCTATACCCTGAAATTCAAAGGAATCTGCTAGAGGTCAGCCCGTTAAGGGCGGTCTGTCGCAATGTTGTCATTTCAGGCAATGCTTTAAAAGTCAATACTGCTACTACTGCAGCAGCTGCCTGGGATGCTGAAGGCACATTTCCGACAAGTGAATATGACCCTACGTTCAGCTCACCAACGACCATCACCCCCTATGCTCTGAATGCTTTTGTGCAAGTATCTCGTGAAGCCCTGGTTGATATCCCAAATATTGAAGGCTTCGTAATGTCAGCCTTGGGGGATGCTATAGCCCAAAAGGAGGGCAACGCTTTTGCAGTCGGTGATGGTAGTTCATCGTATGGTAGCATTACAGGCCTAACAAGTGCGTCAGGTCTGAACAACAAAGGTGCTGCCGCTACTGGAGCAGTCACAATTGATGAACTGATGGACTTGGCATATGGTCAGACTAAGCAGCAATATCAGTCTCGTGGGATGTGGACTTTCAACCGGGCAACATTAAATGAACTGAGGCAGCTAAAAGATTCAAATAACCAATATTTGTGGCAACCTGCAGTTGATGCTTCAGCCCCGGCCAACTTGCTAGGATGGTCTTATTTCATCTCGCAAGATTTACCGTCCATGGCAACGGCAAAAAAACCCATTCTTTTCGGCGATTTTGCACAAGGGTGCTTAGTAGTTGATAGGGTTGGTATGACAATGGATCGTCTAGTTGAAAAGGACTATCCGTTTATAGACATCATCTTGTCCAAGCGTACCAGCTTTGCAGTAATAAAAGCTGAGGCAGTAGGGCATATCACAATGGCATAAAAATTCCTTTCTCAACCTATTGGAGGATGGCCATCCCTACAGCTATCCTCCACCCACATTAAAAAAGGCAAACGATGGCGACAAAACTCATATCAAGCTCAGAGCTTAAAACTTATTTAGATTTTAGCGGCACGGGTTCTGACAGCCTATTAGATGAGCTCATAGAGCACGCATCTAGCCAGATTGAGGTTTATTGCGACCGTTTGTTCAGCGCTGAAACTGGCAGAGTTGAGTATCCCATTGGGGGCTTTAACGCGTTGCATCTAAAACTGTACCCAATAACAACAATAACAAGTATTTACGAAGACGCACAAAGGGCATTCGGGTCTGGGACTTTAGTGGCTGCAGCAGAGTATTATAGTTCGGGCGATGCTGGGAATAAGGGGTTAGTCATTAGAAAAGCCAACTGGAGGCGGGAGCTCTACCCGGATACAACAAGCAGGTGGATCAATGGACGGGATGTGCTTAAAGTCACTTATGATGCCGGCTATACTGTTGCTTCAGGGATAACAGCTGTCCCTGATGACCTAAAAAAAGCCTGTATAAGACAAGTCAGTTATCTTTATGACCGGCACAGGGGTCTAGGGACTACAAGCGCCAGCGGCGGTGATGGAAGTGCTAGTTTTATTGGCGGATATGATCTACTGGCAGAGGTTACAGCCGTTTTGCAGAAATATCGGAGGGTGTTACCGTGAAATATAAAGCATTGGTCACGACTAAGGCAAGGGTGTCAAATACTAGAACTGTTTTAGTGAAGGGGGAAGTCTACGAAATGTCAGACGTAGATGCAAGGCCTCTGCTGGATGGTGGTTATATAGAAGCCGAGAAGAGCAAGAAAAAGACGAAGGAAAAGGTTGAGCTTTGATTGTTATGATGATGAGAGCCAGCGCTACCGCTTCGCTAGTGCCTGCTGGTGTCAAGGGTTTTGAAAAAGCAATAGGCAAGCTCATCGATCAAAAGGATGAGGCCATAGAAGATACTGTAAAAAGGGCAACTATTAGGGCGCATAAGCGTGCTAAGACTACAAAGAGCGGTGGGGCTAGGACATGGATGACAGATGCACAGATAAAGCAAGGCTTTGAAGCTCCAAGGGGGAATACAAGTGCCATGGGGTATGTGCCAGTAGATACAGGGTTGCTTAGGGCGAGCATTCGTTTTCAGTTTAAAGGTGAAGGAGCGAACACAGTAGGACTTGTGTTCAGCGATGTTGATTATGCTCCTATGCAAGAGAATAATAGGTTGTTCTTTGAAGCAGGGAAGCAAGTGGCTATTGATGCTTTAAATGAGGATTTTGACAACGCTGTGGACAGAGCAAAAAGCAGGGCGGAATAATGGCAAGCATACGTGAGCAGATCATGGTGCTAGTAAAAGCGAAGCTTGAAAGCGTCACTACTGCAAATGGCTATAATACAGATGTGCAAGATGTTTACCGGGTGAAAACAACGCCATTAAACCAATGCGAGTTGCCTGTCATTTTTGTCAATGAAGAGCGTCAGCAGGTTGAGCAAGGCGGTGATATGGTGAACATGGGGTTGCACTATTGCAAATTGCCTATCAGCGTTGAATGCTGGCTGAAGGATGATTCGACCGAGAAAGGAACGCAAGTCAATGCTTTCGTGGAAGATGTCGTCAAGGCTATATACACAAATCCCCAATGGAACAATGGATCAAATGAACTGGCTATAGATACCCGGTGGCTAGGTGACCAACCTTTGTTAGAATTTAGCAGCTCAAAAGGGTTTAGTTACCTTGGTGCAATTGTAATATTCGAAATTCAATACCGCCATAAGATTGGCGATCTAACAAGTTTAGCATAACAGGAGGCTAAAAAATGGCAAACCCAACCGCTCACTTAACCAAAAAGTCTGTAATACTCGCAAAAATGGAAAACACAGAAACCACTGCATCCGGTACGCCCACTACAACTGTGATCGAGACAGGTGCAACATTTGTCGCGGATGCTGAAATAGGCAACTTTGCAACCTTTGGGGATGCTGCCACTCTGGATGCTAGCGCTAATGTTGAGACAAGGATCATTAGCGATAATACAACTTCATCATTAACCTTGAATGAAGCTTTAAGCTTCACTCCGTCTAGTGGCGACTATGTGAGCGTAAATCGGTATGGTACAGACCCTACGCCCACGGTTGCAGCCAATGCCGTCCTAACCACAGCACCTAGCATTACTGTGAATGGTGAAGTTCTGGAGCGTGAGGCAGTCAGGAAAACCCTAAGCCCCTTAGACCCGCAAATAGGCAACAGAAGCATAGAGATCAGCTTTAGCGTTGAAATGAAGGGTAACAGCAAGACAAGCACAGTCGCAAATGTGCCAGAGGTCGACCCCTTACTGAGAGCGTGCGGGTTTGTTAGAACCTTGGCAACAAATGATCGTGTCTATTTGCCCCAAAGCGATTCTAGCGAGAGCTGTACAATTTATGCTTACTTAGACCAAATGGTCTATAAAATTACAGGTTGCATAGGGAATGTTTCCTTTAAGACGGAGCAAGGCAAGTATGGGATGATGGATTTTACGTTCAAGGGCTTGTATGCAGATTTAGCTGATGAAGCTCCAACAGGCACATTTGCTTATGATACAACACTACCTCCTGTCTTAAATTCAGCAGCATTCAATTTCACTTATAGCGGAGGAACTGCAGACACGGCCTTTAGCGTCTCAAAGTTTGAACTTGATATGGCAAACGAAGTTGCCGAGCTGAGGAACATGAGCAATACATCAGTTGGCCCTGAAAGATTTTATATAGCGTCTAGGAAGCCGACAGGCAGTTTCGATCCGCAGCAAGTGCTGACAGGCGATCATAACTTGCATAATGCGTGGGCGCAATCAACCGCTATTACAACGATGAAAATGACATTAGGGACTACTTCCGGCAACAAAATAGAATTCGATCTGGGAAATGATACTAGGTTCAACTCTATAGCACCAGCTGATGATGGAGGCATGAGGCGCTTTGAAATGGGTTTTAATATGGGCAATGATGTAAATAGCAGCGATGCTGAGCTGAAGATCAGCTACAAAGGTGATTAAATTTGAAGGCCACAGAATACTTAAAACTTAGCACTAAAATAGTTGATTTACCCAGCGGCATTAAGGCTAGGGTTCGGCAAGTCAAGGTAATGCCTTACATTATTTCAGGACAACTGCCCAATGTTTTTGCTATTGAAACGGGGCAGCAAAAAAAGGATGGGCAAAGCTTGGAGGAAGCAAGCGAGCTCTTAACAAATATTCTCTGTGACGCGGTGTGTCATTTAATGTTCGATGATGCCGAAATGCTGCTAGTGAATAAACCGCAGCATGAATGCAGCAAGGATGAATTAAGCTATTCTGACACACTTTCAAACGATGATGCCAATGCTCTATTTGCTGTGGCCTTTGTAGATTTAGTGCCGGCCGATGGAGGTGCTGGCAATTTAAAATCGTTTCGTACATCATCGGGAGAATAGCTTCATTGTTCATCGTTTTTGTGCTGAGTATGGAAAGTGGCCACACGAGATTTTAGATTTAAGTGTTAGTGATTTTAGTTTCAGCTTTCAGCTGTGGCAGACGGCAAAAAACTTCGAGCACAAAAAAGGCAGCGAAAAAGAGAACAAGGCGAAAACTGTGCAAGTTCTTCGAGAACAAGGAAAGGCGCTGGGTTGGTGACATGGCAAATACTCTTGAATTAACTATTAATGCAAAAGATAATGCAAGCAAAAAAATGAAGGCTCTTAAAGCTGTTGGTGGTGGAGTGGGGCTAGCGTTCAAAGCTCTTTCAGCAGCCGCTACAGCTTCAGTCGGAGCTTTAATGACAGCTACCCTCCAGGCAGCAAAGGCCGGGGATAAGTTCGACAAGATGAGCCAAAGGGTTGGTGCTAGTGCTGAAACTTTGAGCCAGCTAGAATTTGCAGCAAGGCAGTCCGGTTCGAGCATCCAAACAGTTGAGAATGGCTTGAGGATTTTGAATAAAGGGATGGCCGATGCAGAGCAAGGGACAGGGTTGGCCAAGGATGCTTTCAACGCCCTGGGTATTTCTGTAACAGATGCCGATGGCAATTTAAGAGCAAATATTGATGTTTTAAAAGAAGCAAGCACTAAGCTTTCATCTTTGGACAATGAAACTCAAAAAGCAAGTTTAGCAGGCAAAATATTCGGCGAACGATACGGGACTCAATTATTGCCTTTGTTGAACCAGGGGGGTGAGGGTATTGAAGGGCTAATGAAAAGGGCTGATGAACTAGGGTCAACTGTCAGCACAGTTGGGGCAAAGGATGGTGCAGACTTTACAGATGCGATGGATGAAGCACAGACAACTATAAGCAACTTGTCTAGAACCATTGGGCAAGAGCTTGTGCCGGTGTTTACCCCTTTGCTAGAAAACTTTGCCAATGCTGTTTCTGACACGATTGATTGGGTTGAGGAAAGCGAAAAGTTAAAGGGAGCCATTTTCGGGCTCAAGAATTTATTCGGTGCTGGTGTAACAGAAGCAAAAGTATTTAGCGACACTTTGAAAAACATGGCAACTAAGGATATTGGTGACCATTTAAAAGGCATAGCCCGTAGGATCAAAGAGATCAACGACCAGCGTGTCAGGGGTGGTGCTTTTAGGACTGTGGCACATGGTAAAGAAATGGAGGAACTAAAGAAAAGACAGGAAGGGTACAAAGCAGAATTTGATGAGAGACAAGCACAGATCAATAAAGACAAGGAAGCTGAAAAGATAAGGGCAGCTGCCAGGAAAAAAAGGCGGGAAGCTAGAAAAGCAGAGCGGGAAGAGGTAAGGGCTGAAAAGAAAACAGAAAGGGAAGAAGAGGCCGAGGAAGAGCAAGAAGAAGAGGAACTAAAGATCAGCTGGTCAGAGCAAATGGAGCTGGATGCCAATAAACTAGGGATGGAGCGAAAAATTGAAAACCACAAAAAACAGCTTGAAATAGACAAAAAGGCCACAGCTAAAAAGCAACAAATTATAATGAATGATGCTAAATTTAGGCAGGGCGTTGCTGGGCAGTTGGCTGGGGTCGCTGAAGCTTTCGGTGGGAAAAATACAGCGGCATTCAAGGGTTTTGCATCAGCACAGGCATTCATGGCAACTTACCTTGGTGCAACCAAAGCTCTAGGAGAATTAGGGCCGATAGCAGGCCCAATACAGGCTGCTATTATTACCGCCATGGGCTTGGCGAATGTTGCAAAAATCCAAGGGGCAAAGTTCCACACCGGCGGGCTGGTCGCTGGCAATGGTGAGGTTCCGGCAGTTTTGGAGGCAGGCGAATTTGTCATTAGAAAAGAAGCAGTCAGTTCCCTGGGTGAAGATAATTTAAGAGCTATTAACGAAGGGCAGGGCGGGGATGTTAGCGTTGTTAATTTCTTCGATACCGACTCACTTGATGAATATCTAGGAAGCTACAAGGGACAGCAGGCTATAATCAATGCAATCGGGATAAGCTAATGGCCACGCCTACCGTTGCTCTATTTCATTCACCCTTGCAAAGCGGATATTCACAAGTTTACATTAAACAGACCGAAGTATTTAGCTCAACAAATAGGACAGAAACTAGGCGCAAGCTCCTTGACCGAGCATTGATAGGCGTTTCAGCAAGGTTTAAAATAACAACAGAAGAGCAATATTTCCACTTTGAGAACATAATCAGGCAAGCAAAGATCAATAATGACATTATTGCCATGCCGCTTTGGTTTTCTCGTACAACCTTAGCATCCAATGCAGATAACACAAGCAACATTATAACCGTGTCTGATGCTAGCCTTGAGGGATTCGCAGCTAGCAATTTTGTGGTCATTAATGGCAACAACGGAGGGGTAGACAACGACTTTAGAACAATTAGCACAGTTGTAAGCAATGATGTTACTATGACAGCAGTACCTAGTCTTAATTGGCGGGCTGGGGTTGAAGTTGTGCCATGTTTAGCAATGAAAATAGACACCATCGTAAAAGCAAAAGGTGCAAGGGCTTTGGGCTATGACTACAAAATTAAAGCAGCAGAGGTTGAATGATGGCGGCTAGGATGTATCCGACAGCCTACAATGGGTTCAACCTGTTCCTTCTGGAAGACGATAGCGGCAACAATGTGTTGCCAATTGGTAAGCTAGGGGTTCAAACAGATTCAAAGACTTATGGAGTTGGCAAGCCGTGGCAACAAAGGAATTTCGAGAAATATAGCTTGATAGAAAAGTCAATAAAACTAGGGTATACTGTGACAGCAGCCGGTGAAATGGAAGCGCTGAGGGCATTTTTTATAACTACAATATCCGGCAGATTAACGCCCTTTTGGTGTCCTAGTTGGATGAACGATCATAAGCCGATAGGTACACAGTCGAGTACTACAGCTCTAAAAGTTGTAAAGGGTGATCGAACCGGTTTTTTAGATGCTGATGATGGTGTCAAGTACAGGCATATTATTGTTTTTGAGGATGGGCTTAGCAGCACGCCTGTTTTCGCTGAAGTGACGAGCGTTACACTTGCAAACGCAGCAGCAGGGTATGATGTATTGAACTTAGATGCTAGTGTCGATGTGAACAAAGGTTCAATTATCATGGATTTAATTTTCAGTAGAATGGCAAGCGACAGCTTAAAAGTCAGTTTTGCAGGAGCGGGGCGTTATAAGCTAGGGTTTAATTGTGTCGAATTGCAAAGGGAGACTCCGACCTAATGGCCAACCTATATGAGTTTACAGCATTCGGTGATACGCACCTTTATACCAGCAGCATTAGCAGCATAACAGTAGGTGCTAATGTTTACACAGCTATTCCGATAAGTAGAACAGAGCTAGTGCTAGAGCTGAAGGAGCAGCGGGTCAAGATCACAATGCCTAAGACTAGCGAGCCTGCATTAAAGTTGACCGGTGAAAATATTAACAATCAGGTGAGCCTAAAAATCCGGCAAATTGATGAAACCTTGCTTTTTGAGGGAAACTTAACCAGCTGTGCAATAGGGATTGACAAAGATAGGCTTATTCTGTCTTTCAGCCCTGATTATTTGACGAACAATTCAGTTATCCCGACCAGGCAATATACAAGAAGCTGCAATTATAGCCTTTATGAAGGTTACAACGGCAGTAGCGAAGCATCCAGCCCCCGATGCCCTAGGAACCGCAAAGACGCATCTTTAAACCCGTTGTTGGGTGAAACAAGGACAACATGGAGCTTAAGTGGTGGTGATAAGACATTATCAAAAACAGCAGTAGACTCTGATCTAAATATCGGCTCTAGTGATTATGTCCAAGGTCAATGCGTCATTGAGAATAGCGGAGCTGTTTACCATAGCAATATTATTGTCAGCCATAGTACCGCTGATAATGGTGGTGGAAGCTACACGGCCACATTCAATATGCTCTATCCGGTGAGCATAAAAGACGGGTCAGACACGCTGTTCTTTTACAAGGGATGTGACAAAAAGATCACAACTTGCGACAGCAAGTTTGGAGTCGTTGAGCACTTTGGCGGCTTTCCTGAAATGCCGCAAGCTCATCTAGTGCAAAAATCAGGTTTTAAGAATAGTGCTATCGGCTATAAGACAGTCACAGACCCTAAGACAGGGACAAAGACAAAGGAAGTCGCTGGGGGTGATAGCGAGCTAGGTTATGAGTATGACGGGGTAGTGCCCTTGATATTCGGCTTGCATTGGGTGACCCCGCAAGTGGTTTGGAATAGCGGGTTCGAGACATCAAAGAGCGTGAAACTAGTCGAATTCGATGGTCTAGAAGAGCCTCAAGTCGTGGCATATGATGATGAAGGGTTCAAAGTCGGATACAAAGGAGCAGGTTTTTACAGTTCGAGCTGGACTACTGACGGATTTTCAAGACTCTATTTCCAAGCCTTTGCCCATGTCCTGTGCGAGTCGATAACTGCACTAAGGGGCTTACGGGTTGGCGGTGAGTCTATCCAAGATTCAGCAGAGCTGACTGCACTGACCAGCAACTTGCCAGCAACAACTACAGACACTTATTTTTCCGCCCCTCTGGATTTGCAGACAGAAAAAAGGCATACATATATCTACAACTCTAAGGAAGTTGATGAAGCCGTTTCACGAGCAGGCATTTACTGGGAAAAAATAGCAGATTTACAAACCATCGAGCACAAATTCAGCCCCAGCTTCGGGACAGTCCATTTCGGTGAGCAAACGAGTGTTGACGATTACATGGACAACTTGATCGAAGGCACGCATTGGCATAAGGATCGTTGGATAAAAGAGGTGGCTTATGTTGTATGGAAACACAGCAATGCGTGGGGTAGCGAGTTCGGCAGTTCTGATGATATTGCCACAGTTTTAAATGCCGGCACTTACACGAATAAGACCCTTGCTGAAACTGCACCATATTTAGGTAGGGATATAGAGACTCTACCGGCTATCGAGTATTACTGCGAGCATTTGCCTGACTTACCAAGCCCAAATAATGATGCTACAAAAAAAAGTATTGACAGCGTGGCCAACCCTGTTTGTGTCATTTACTGGGTGCTGTCTAATAGTCTTGGGATTGCTGATGCAAGCATTGATTTAAGCGGTTTTGCAACAGCTAGGGACACAGTTTATAGTGATAACCTAGGCGTTAACATAATGCTGTCAAAAAGAACCAATACGCTAAATTTCATTAGCAAAATTCTAGCAGTAATCGATGCCGCTTTGATCTGGAAATCGGTTGGGGGTGTCTACAAATGGACGTTGAATTTAGCACGGTCAGGCGATTCGGTGACAAAGACCATTACTTTATCAAATGCTAGCAAAATCAGCTTTCAACGGATGGGTTGGGATCAGGTTTACACGGGCATTGAGGTTAACTATTCGCCGGCAGGCAAGGGCGATGAAGAAAAGTTCACGCACATAAACGAAGCAGCCAGGGAAATAGTCGGGTGCAACAGGATCAAAAAAGTAGACCTCGCCGGGATCAGCACAGAGAACACAGTCAAAGCAGTTATGAGCAGGGAGTTCAGCCGATGGACAAGACCATTGAGCAGCCTGAGCTTCGATTACTATGATGATGAAAACGAGCTCTACCCCAATGACCTGGTAACACTTTCGGTAACTGATACCGGAGTTACTTACAATATAACTGAAAACTACAGGGTTATGAGTGTCTCCGGGATGAAAGAAGATACTAGGGTCAGAAGGGTCAAGTGCATTCAAGATTATGTTATAAATTATTCGACTGAAATTTTTACACCAGCACCTGCCGGCTTTACTGGTGTTAGTTGGACTTGGGTGCTCGCAGACATTTCAGTTGCCGATCTATTTGAAGGCTACCAGGAAATAAGCTACCCAATGCTAACGGTCACACCTCTCGCAGAAGAACCTGCAACAGGGGAAATTGACGAAGTAAGAGCAGCCAGCGTGTACCGTGAGGGAGCGAACAAGTCACCCGTAAGCACTAAGATCGGGCAGCTTTTCAAAGGTACTCTAAATGCCAATTATGATGTGACAGATTTTATTGATAATACTAGTGCAGGCCTTACTTTTACAAGCAGCCAAGACATCCCTGATTATACAGGGATAGATGATGATCTGCACACATTAAAAAGATTTGCGATTATCGGGGATAATGGAGAAGAGGTCATCACTTTCAATAAAATTGAAAAAACAGCGAGCGGAAGCCCGAACACTTACAAGATAACTGGCATAATCAGGAATGTCTACGGAGTGACTACTTTAGCAAATCCAACAACAGGCCAGGCGCAGCACTTGTCCGGTGTGAGCATCTGGGTAACAATGTTGAAAGGCATCCCTAACCTGCCCATTATCCCAAGCCATGTGACCGGCAGGTTGCCGACAACGGGTTATAGTAACAGTCCGAGCTCTAAAGCAGCTATAAGCACTACGCTTAGCCCAAATGCTCTAGTCGATGTTTACGCTAGAAATAATATTATGAGCAGCAAAAAATTTGCGTTAGAAAAAGCTTTCCAAGCAACAAGCAACACACCTTACCCGGTCAATGATCTTGTTGAATACCAGGCCAACACTTTTAGCAGCCCTAGCCACACAGTTTATCTGCGATTTGCCCCAACAATTCCAAGGGGAGCACCTTTGTTTTGTTTTCCTGACCAGCTCGTCCCATCATTAGGGAGTGTTGACAGTATCCAATGGGAAATAATTTTTAAGGAAGCTGGTACACAAGTCAATATGGGTGCTGTCGTGGCTGATCTAAAAGCGGGATTTGTGTTCCCCAAAAATAACAGCGGCACAGTTGTGTTCGATGCCTCAAATAGCAAAATCAGGCAAATCTTGAGCCGGGTCGCATTAACCTCTGCAAGCTATGATATTCACCCGCTCCATGGGATGCTTGAGTTAGAACTAACATTCAACAGCGGGCAAATTGACTTGGAAACCGGGGATACATTAACAATTGAAATAAAAAGCATTAATAAAGCTGGCTTCAAAAGTGAAAAGCGGTCAGTCGATCTACTATTAACTTAGGAGTTAAACATGGCAACTTTGGATAGCGAATTAAAAACAATAGAACTTGGCGATGTCACTTGGTTCAGCAAAGTCAATAGTAATGTGACCTTGCAATCACATTTTGAAAAGATCGTTTTCGGGGATACCCCCTACAGCTGCGATACTAAAAGTGTAACCATAAAAGATCATATCGTTGGAGTTGATGCGACCGGGGGCAATATAGCAATTAACCTTCCTAAACTCAATGATAATAGCGTCTCAGGAGGCGGTAGGGTGCTCCGGTTCATAAGGATGGATGATACTGCTAACACAGTCACCATTCAGACTGATTCAGGAGCAACAACGCAAGATAAGCTTAATGGAGCGACAGGAAACACGGTAGCGATACCGACCGGCACAGCCGGCGATACCATCGGATCAACTCTAGTAATTTATAGTGCTGGGAAAACCGATGGTTGGTTCGGCAAGGTTCTCGACAATTAATTGACAAGAATTAGGAGCCGAGCTAATATAATGAGCGACTCCAAAAAACAAAAATAATTCGGAGAAAATAACATGGCAACTTTCAAAGACTCAGATAAGCGTTTTCACACCGCTTCAAACTATGCAACAACAGGCGTCACTCAAGCAGCTTCTTTGGAAGTAAAGACCTCAGCAGGGCTTTTCTTTGGTGCTTCAGGCTACAATAATACTGCAAGCACGGTGTACGTTACTATACATGACGTAGCGGCATTAGGTTCGGCAGCAGCTGCAAATGTAAAATATTTTCTAGTGGCAAATGCCAACCAGGGCTTTGGGCTGTCGGTCACAAACCATGGCATTCATTTTACGGCAGGCATTCAGGTCAAGTGCTGGACTGACCTTGCGTGCACTTCTGCTACAGGCACAACGAACATAATAACGGTGGAGTATTTGTAATGGCGAATATATCACAAGGAAGTACAGAGAATATAGTTCTTGGTGAGGGATATTCACCCTGGGCATTGAACAGCAATGATCTTTATCCTGACAGTACGAGCTACATCATCGGGATCGGGACAACTAACCCAGATACAACCCTTCATGTTGTTAATGCTTCAGGCGCGCAATTAAAGCTTGATGACG
>Ga0208299_1001744_pt1 | contig 15610 bp, 21 predicted proteins | sample 15_taG_FD_184089 | JGI IMG/M metagenome (GOLD analysis project Ga0208299, IMG submission 184089) | Marine viral communities from the Subarctic Pacific Ocean - 15_ETSP_OMZ_AT15312 metaG (SPAdes) (version 2) | ecosystem: Environmental > Aquatic > Marine > Oceanic | place: Pacific Ocean | collected...
ATTGGTTAATCTGTCCCGATAAAAACGGGTTGGTGCCTGGGGTTAGGTAATCACCCCGTAAAGTCTGGCCCAACATATTGCGGCCCTGACCAGTGGCATAACCTTCCGGCCCACCGCCAAAAACGGATGTTGCACCGCCAATAGCTTGCTGTAATGGCCCCTCTATCATTGGTGCTGGGCCTCTCGTAACGCTTTCGGTGTTTCCTATATCTGTTCGCGGTGAAGTAGAACTACTGCTCATAATGTTTTCTCACAAATAAATAAATTTAACTCGTCTTTACCAGTAATCTCATATCCTAAGACTCTCGACCATCCTTTCCTGCCGTGAATCTTCATTTTTTTGCATCCCATAGATTTTGCCCATTCTTCAATATCTGGCAATACACCTAACCACTCTTGCATATGAGAGCCGGATAAAACTGCCATATAACAGGACTCAACGGTTAATTGGGTGATTAGAACTGCTTTTAGCTCTGGGTTTTGCCAAGTCCATAATTGGAATAGCTCATGGCGTAACCCGTCATAAATGTCTTGTTTTGTAAATATCGAGCCACGGTCTAATGCCCTTTGTATAAAAGGCTCTACCGCGTCCCAGATAAAAGGTATTTGTTCTTTTTGGTACGTTACTATCAAACTAAGCCGCGTCTACGCTTCCCAAATGGTATCGAATAACCAGTAGACGGAGATGGCATCGTCGGATCACGCATAGGTACTGCGGGTGGCCTTGTTAATGCACCCGACGGGTATTTACTACGTGGGCCAGTACGAATATTCTGACGCTTTGGGGGCATATTCGGTAATTGCGGGCCCAGCCACGGACCCGTCAGGGTTGTAGGGTCCATAACGGGATCGGGAATGGGACTCGGAACTGTTCCAGTACTCCACGGGTCGTTTCCACCACCTTGCCCCACTCGATTAAGTGTATCGGCTAATCCTTGCGCAATATCATAACCTTGAGCCATATGCGCACCAGCAGTATTAGGTAATCTTACATCTCCAGCGGTACGCGCTGACCCCATCATAGGGTCAAATGGCCCCATTGGGGGTGGCGAAGGTGTTGTCGGGATGCTTGGCCCTCCTCCCTTGCCTGTAGGCATAGGAACGCCAGTGCCTGAAGGCGGAGGCAGTTGTTGCGCACCCATAGCAGTTGGAGGAGGTTGGGCTGGCGTACCTCCGGGCAACATCTGTTGATTTGGCCCCCACGCCGTATCCTGTGGATTCATGGGATCAACTGGCCCGATAGGTGTTAATGGAGGATATCCGGGGGTCGCCGAACCCGTTGGTATCTGGTTTGGATTAGGATCAGAAACACCCGTTAACGCGGGGTTATTTGCAGCACTACTCATAACGTACCTCTTAAATTAAACTTCCGTATTGTCCATCTGTAAAATATGTCGGATTAGGATCAGACAATCCGGCTAAAAAAGTGTTTATATCGTTATCTGAATAAAGATTGTAATCATATGAATCATCGGCAAATTGCCCATCGGTTATATTATGGGGAGTTGTGCCGCCCTGTGGTACAGGCTCTGGGTCTGGATTAGAAGTCCAGTTTTGTGACAAAAGCTCTGACAACCAGTTGCTAAACATGCCTGTACCGCCAGACTGCCCCACATCTGAATAATTAGGCGCGGTAGGATTATCGAGAAAATCCTGTGCAATATTAGGATTAGCAGCGGCTGTTAGTGGATTTAATTCAGGCACAGTTCCATATACGGGAAAATTAGCTCCGGGTGTAGGCAAGGATAACGCTGGTGGTGGCTCAGAAAACCTCGCCCCCATTGCAGACGCACCAGACGCGCCAACCATTGCTGGGTCATAACCTCCTGTTGCCGACAATGGATTAACGTGTTCGCCTTGTTGGGCTGGCCCACCGTCTGTCCACGGGTTAGTTATATAATTCGGATTGCCTTCTACTCTACCTCTTACTAATGCCTCCGCTATATGAGGCGGGAGAGATTCTGCTGCTGCTTGGCTGTCGATTTGCCTTGCAAGAGCTTCTGATCCCATTGGGCCTATCCAATCATCAAAAGTTGATAGATCACCATATTGGGGGTATTCAGTATATAATTCTTGCTGTAAATATTGGTTAGGAGTTAATCCGGCCCCCCTTCCGAACATTTGTGCAAGCTCAACCGCAGTTAAAATTGGCCCTAACCCCGGAATTAAGCTTGTTGCATAATTTGTGCCGACTGTTTGTACTGCATCCTCTACCGACTCTTCAGTAGAAGCGTCTATCGCCGCTTGGTTCAAATCATAAGCGTCACTCGTACTGGTTAAAGCACTTCCAATAGGATTAGCCGCAGAACTCATATCTAAACCTTACCTGTTGGGTGTATTTCAAGCTCTACCCCAGAAATACTGGTGTATGTTGAATATCGTAATTCCAGACTCATATAGCGTCCCTCTGGCGGTATCGTAGCCGCCCTATAATGATACTTTCCTGTTCTTGAATTAACTGATCCGGCATTTGACCATGCTACGGTACTGTTTAAATTATCCTTTACTCCGACTCTTGGAAAATTAGTCGTAGCGTTTCCAGCCATATCCCCATAAGGTCTTGCCCAGTCAATAACGACCCTTCCGGCTTCGTTTAACTGGAAATCTCCTGTAGCTAAAGTGGCTTCAGCAGGTTTTGATCCTGAATGAGAAGAGTCATAAATATCTAAAGTTGTAACACTTAACGGATCAACAATTCCTAAAACTTGGTCAGCATCATGTACGGAAAAAAATCCTTTGCCGTCAATATCTGTTAATAACGACCATTGGTTAGTTTTGTAGTTATACGCTAATGCTTGTTCTTCAAAGAACACCAACCCCAAAGCAGGGTTTACACATACGTTTTTCTGTTGTGGAGATGCTGAAAATGCCATAATTAACTCGGTGTATAGCTTTTATCGACAATACCGTAACCAATATCAGTCACTTGGTTGCCTTGTACTACGTGATAACCATATTGGGACTCAAAAAATACCGCCTCATCGACGGCAACAAACCGATTCACACGATGACATCCCCTACCTTCCTCAAAGCGATCAAAACTGAATACAACATCCCCACCCTGATAGGACATGCTCCAGATAGCCCTTTCTTGGAAAACATAAGCGTTAAAATCAGTACCCGCTATACCAGTAACAGTACCAAACTTTGAAGGAAACAATTGGTTTGAGCTTTGTTTGGTTCTGGCAGCAGCACTATCTAAAATAGGCCAATCGGTGGCATCGCCAATAGCTGACCACCGCACAGAAAAGCGATTTGAATTTGGAGCTATTACGATAAATTGCCCAACATTGGCACAGCACCACGCCTGTTCTGCGCCACTAGTAAAACCACTTCCCGAATAACTAGGTTTTTCACTCACAATGTAGCCCAACCGGTAATGTTAATACCACCTATAGATGAAGTGGCGGCGATTGACCAACCTGCGTTAGCAATAGAGGAAGCACTCGTTGTGGCGCGAGTCCCCTCAACTATTGCGGAAAAGAACACCACCGGATCGCCCGACGCATCATGTCCTTCACAGAGATCAAAAGCCGCAATATTATTTAGTGTGCTTTTAGTGGAAACAGTATTACTAGTAATTTTTGTATACTCGGCTGTCAAGGAATAATTACCACTGCTTTCTGCCAAAAGACCCACCCTCAAATCTATGGTAAATCCATTTCCCGCAACAGTCCCATTCTCCAGCCAAGCACCAACATACTGCTCTCCGGTACCTAAAGCCTTTACAACCATAGAAGAAGTAGTAGGCCAAGTAGAATGCGCCGATATAGCTCCCGCCGTAGGGCGTTTATACGGAACCCATCCTTCTGACTGGTGTAGGACGTTTTTAGCCTGTATTAGAGGGTTTTCAAAATCATCCTCATCAGGCCGCCAGTTTAAAAAATCTAACCTGACTTTGCTCATGATGTTCTCTGTGCTAATGAACCCTGGCTATGCTCTGCATTATTTTGCTCTTCCCTTAGTGTTTCCACAGCATCGTTAAAAAACATCTGCCATACCGGAATACGCTCATCATTTATTAAAAAGGGCGCAGCCTCTAACAACGAACCATATAACAACACCTCTGGCGCATTAGTCGCGTACCACGATGGGTCTGTTGTCCGTAACGGGTCTTTCTTGGCGTAATAAATCCCTTTCAATGTTCCGTCATTAGAAACTGGCCCAAACACAAAATTAGACCCTTCCCGCGATATAACACAAGGCACACCCGTAGCAGACCTGTTAGCATAATCATTATATAACTCATTAATAGATACCCATCTTAATAACTGAACAGGTGTTCTATCGTAATAAGCGAACTTTAAAGCCTTAAAAGCAGATGGTACTGCCGCCACGCCACTCGAAATACTGACAGATAACGCTGTTTCTTCATTTCTAAGGTTCAACGTCCGATATAACTTGTTTTCAGCATTCTGGATGAAATTAGGTATCCATCCTGATAAATCATCTCTTGCGAGATAATCACCTACTGCTGTTTGCAAGGTTGCGTAATTTGTTATGACTGCCATATTGTCCTTCTCATAATGTGCTGTGGATCTTCCCCAACTGCGCTAATTGCATTTAGCAAATGATGGCTCCATTCTGCGGAATATTCACCCTGATAATAATGATGAAAACACGGTGCGCCCAACGTGAAATGAACCAATTTTGCGTCTGGATTTTCCTTGTATTCACCAACCAGATGATTCCATTCAGCGGGTAATTCACCTACTTCATCGTCTGTAAGCCATTGAAATCTATGTAAAAATGCTCCACCAGCTTCACCGACTAATTCTTTAGTTAGAATCTTATTGGATGGATGGCCGCAATTAAACAGCATTACCGATGACCAGTTTTTTTTAGGATAATCTAAATTATCCGACTCCATTGGAGATCCAATATATTTTCGATAATTTTTAGTTTTATAGTCGTGTTTTACGACTTGTACAGCATATTTATCATCTCTTAAATCCCAAAGGTTTTTTAAATCCTCTGTAATTAACATATCTCCGTCTGCAAATAACGCCCAGCCTTTATAATCCTGTAGATAAGGTACTAGATACCTTGAGAATATAAACGCATTGGTTCCATCCTGTTGTCCATCAAAATTTAATGCGTCTTGATGCAGGGGGCAGATTGAAACAGGTATTGATGTGTATTTAATGACTGATTGGTTAAAAACGGTAAATACAGCCGCTTCGCGTGGGTCATAACCCACATATAGATTTATCTTTTCCAAGTTTTACTCCAAGATTAGACCCTCCTTGTCTTGGAGTGCTTGTGTTTTCTCTAGGCTGAGATTTTGATTATGTGCAATAACAGCAAACTCAAAAAAGCTGAGTTGCTGAAAGCTTTGTATTTCAAATCGCTCCCATAATTTAGGGAGCCACCAGCTATAGGGTTGTTGTGTTAGGTGGGCATTACGACCATCGTCTAAGGTCTTCCCAGCGGGCCAAGTGTGTATAGTGGCAAATAAAATCACTTCGGTTAATTCTTCCAAGTGATCTAGGACGTTTTCTAGATATTCCGGCTCAATATGCTCCAGAACATCGATGCAAACCACCATATCGGCAGGAATTGGAGGGTCAGCATATTCAGGCACTCCGATATCATACGCTTGATATTTAAGCGGTCTGTTTGGTTTTAATGTTTCAGTTAAACTTTGGGCCTTACCGCAACCATAATCAAGCAGATGGTCTATCTCCATTCGGTCTACCATCATGCTTATTATTTCTCCGTACTCTCCCGCTTTTACTCCGTAAAACTCTTCCTGATTGTGCAGTTTTTCCTGTTGCTTTTGATATTCTGGGGAATAAAGCATTTAACTCCTCTGCTGTTTTACCTATCACATTATTCCATTTGCCGCTTTTTGTTTGTCTCAATATTCTAACAGAATCAGCCCAAACATAATCCTCGCCTTCGCTTCCGTAACGCCATTGAGAAAACAGAGGCACAAAAGTCCAGCAAGGTACTCCCAGCCCTCCAGCAACATGTATAACGGTTGTGTGCATTGCTATAACGTGATCCATTGCGGATACCATAGCTACGGTGTCATCATAGTCTTGAGTCAAGGTTCCATGATGATATTGAACAATATCTATTTCAGGGTGTTTTTGTTTAAATTCTTGTATTTCCCTGGAAGCGTCTTTGTATTGCAACGATACCCAGTGAGCATCTACGGATTTTAAAATGGGCAACAAAGAATCCAATCCCACTTTGCGCCACTTAGAACCCGTTTGTGGTATTCCACCAGTCCATGCAATCCCAATAACAGGTTTTTTCTTTTTCTTAAATAAAGCCTTCCACATTGACGAACGATCAGGGCAAGGAATTAAATATGGCTCCCCACTAAAATCATCGTCTGAATGTCGAAAATATTCGCACGTTTGACCGATAGGTAACGAATAATCGACCTTACGATCTTCCTTATCCCATACAGCATCAATTATTCCCTGTGTGCCATATATCTTAACGTCGGGAAACGACCTTCGTAATAAATTAGTTAATCGATTAGAAACATCTAAAATAATTCTGGAATTATTCTTTTTAGCCCATCTATGAGCATCGGGAATTACTGATGCAAAAGAAATCTGATCTCCTAATCCCTGCTCACCATATAAAACTATATTACCTTCGCCCTTGCCGTCCCATTCCGGCTCATCAGTATATGTAAACTGCGGCCTCCATTCATGCCCCAAACAATGACGGTAATTTTTCCATCCTTTTTCCCATTGTCTTTGAGCTAGTTGGCAGAAACCTAAATTAGCCCTGCCTTTCATTGTGTCTGGGTTTAATCGAATGCCTTCTAAACAATAGTGTTCGGCTTCAGCAAATTTGCCCATATCAATTAGTGACGAACCAATATTGACGTTAATCATTGATTGTTGTTTTTCGCTATCGGAAAACTTTAACGCCTTTTTGCCGAAACGAACCGCATCATTATCTAAACGCAAATCTTTGCAAGCCATACCCAAATTTAACCATCCGGACGCTTTTCGAGGCTCAAGATCAGCGACCCGTCTTGCCAAATGATATGCTATAGGAGCTTTTTCGGTTTGCAGCATGATGTAGACCATTACTGTCAACCATCGATAATCATTAGGGTTGCTTTTTAATGCTTTGTCACAAATTACATAAGCCCTATCCCAATCTTTAGCTTCAGCCAAATCTTGAGCTAGAGTTAACTTCCGTTCATTTAACGTCATGTTTCAGGTTAGTTACCTTTAAATGAGGGTAATTTTGATTAATTTCTTTCAATAATTCTTTCGTATAATGCTGCGAATAAATATTAATACCTTTTTCTCTTAATGCAAGTTCTACATGCACAGGAATTACAGCATAATGACTAAATTCACCAACTTTATCATTAATCCCTGAGTTTCTTAGGCGCTTTGTATATTCAAGCACTGGCTCGACATCTTGTTTAGTATGAATAACGACTTTATTTTCGATGTGATCGTATTCTTCCTCGTGCCATACGCCTTTATCGGGATTGTAATCTATGAATTTACTCATAATAAAAAGGGGGAAGGTTGCCCCTCCCCCCATATTACTAGCCGATGGCTGTAACTTTTGAGTTGCCTTTTGGATTGCGGCAAACTAGTGTTTTTTCGCAAAGTATTTCTCGTTTCTCTGCGTCCCCAGTTTTTGCTCGCTCTTCCATTGACCAGCCTCTCAGCGTTGCGATAGCCCATAAATCCGTATCTAAGCATAAAGCTACATTAGAACGGACATGGCGATGCAATACTACCCTATGAACACCGAAGTTACTAACATAGAGGTCAGCCGCACCTGTAATAGATGCTTGCGCCTCTCGTCCTACATCGACATTCCTTGTGGCTACGCCTGTAAAAGCATTGATGTAGTTTTTAGCTGTAGCGTTCACAGCGATTACATCGGTGTTGCTTCCTTTAGCATAGTTGCTTTCCAGAGCTAATTTTAAACCAGCTTCAGTCAAAGCATATAGTGAAGATGCGCCACTATCTGTCGGAGCCGTTCCTGGTGCGCCACTCGCAAATGGAGCAGTAGTAGAAGAAGCAAGAGAACTTGCTCGTACATGCTGCGTTGCCGCAGTAGAACTAGCAGTTGTCGCTGCTATCCACGTTTCCATTCCTGCCATTGATCGCCCAGTTCCGGTTCCACCAACAGTTGCCGCTTGATTGCGACATAAAGCATATTCGAGGTCATTTTTTGCTGCCCTCATTTGCCTAACTGCTTGTCGGCCTACTTCTGATGCTCGTCCAGCTTTTGCCACAACTTCCTGAGTGCCAGATATTGCAAATGATTTCACGATAATCTGTGTGTAGTTTGCGTATCTCACTGGATCATTGATTGCGGATGCGGCAAATTCATTACCTTCTATATTGATATTTGCTGCTGCTGCGTCGAGCGTGTCTCCGAGCCACTCATGATAAGTGGCACTTGCATCGGTTTTAGCCAGATTTGTAGAAAAGAAAGTTTCTTCCGGATACAGTTCGTGAATTGTATCTTCAATATCTTCTCTATTACCTCCAGCCGTACCAACGTCGAACGTTGTTGTTGTATTGGTTGCTATTGCCATTTGTTAATTACCTTTGTTTACTACCCAAAGCGTTTAGCCATTTCGTCTTGAATAACTTTTGCTTTTTGACGGGTGTTTAAATTTTTTGACTTTAATTTATTTCGGTAATCAAGTTTATCTCTCGTATCCTGTGGCATTGGGTTACGGGATTTAGTCTTGATCATTGGTGCGGATTTGATTTGTTCCGCTGCTGGTTTAGCTTTTTCCTGAAGCTGCTCATATTGGGATGCCGCCCATAAAACCTTCACATAGCGAGGGTCAATAATTGAATTTACTTCTTGCTGGTTAAAACCTTGCTGAACAGCAAACTCTCTTACCTGTTGTGCTTTACCCTCATTCCAATCAGGAATAGCTTTTTTTAAAGATTGAGAGCCTTGTTCCAGAAGTTCGTGATACGACTGCTTCTGCGCTTCCTCAAACTGTTTGTACTTTACTTCCAGGCCTTGCCTGAAAGCACTCATTTGCTCTTTCATCCCGTCTATTTCAATCTTCGTTTTAAACATCTGTTCCGAAGTCATATTAGCGAGATTTTGTTGTAATCCAGCCTCCATCTGTTGAACATGGGCTTGTAATAACCCCAAATTATTCAAATCAGGCTGAATACCAGTAATAAATCTTTGTTCGTTTTGTGTCGTTTCCACTTGCTGTTGCAGCATTTCTATTTCTTTGCGTTGCTCTGCTACAGCTTGGGTTTTTTGTGTATAGTCACTTTGACGCAATAAAGCATCTTTTAGCTCTGGTGGAACCTGATATACAACACCATCATATTCGATATCGAGTAGCTCTTCTTCCGGTGCTGCTTCTACTTCTTCCGCACCATCCTCCGCAGTTTCTTCCGCAGTTTCTTCCGCAGCATCCTCCAGAACTTCCTCCGTAGCAGCTACCTCCTCAACTGCTTCATCAGCCACCTCTTCTTGGGGAATTTCTTCACCCGTTATCATTGCGCCTACGCGCTGCTCTACACTTAATTCCTCTGCCATAAATCACCTAAATACGACACCTTGCCCTTTTCTTCGATTCTATGAGCTTCTAATTTGCCGTCTGCGACAGCAATTTCCAGATTAGCCCACACCGAATCAAGGAGGTGAAGCCTTTGTCTTAGTCGAACCAGTGTTTCTCCGTCATCAACGGAACATGATTCAAACGCTTGATGGATAGCATCCCTCACACTAGCAAATGCCGCTTGTAATTCCGGATCGCTTAATAATCTTTGGCAACGATCTGATTTATCAATAATGTTAGTCACAATATCGTTTATTTTCCATAGATACAGAAATATTAATCTATCTAGCCTTTTTACGTTTGCTTTTTTTGGCATATGCTTTAGCTTTAGCTATGCCTTTTTTTGTATAACTAAATTTCTTTTTGCCTACTTTTGGCATTACTGTACCGCCTTTAATTTTGTTCCAACTACCTTACCTTGTGCGTCCCTGACGATTTCTTTTTCAGCCGTTAAGGTATTAATAGTCTGGTCTAATTTATTCATGGTTTCGCCTAACGTAGCAGTTAACGCATCAAACGCATTACCTACTGGTACGACCTGCCCATTACCTGTTTCCAGCCCGACTGCGTTATCAGCAATTTTTAGACTAGCTTTCAGTCTTTCTATATTTGCTTGCTGCCCTTCTTTTAGTTGGGCGAGGGCTATTTGTGTTTCAGCCGTTAGATCAGCACGATACTTATCAACTGATGCTTCCAGATCAGCCTTATATTTATCTATCTCTGCATCTACTTCTACATTTTTAGCTTGGCTGTCGGCTTTCTTATTCTCAACTTCCAAAGCCATCATCGTATAGTCCGGTGGTGGTTCAGGAGGTGGAATCTGCTCAGGATTAGTCCAGAACTTCTCTGGTGACGGAAAGTCTGACGCTTTAGTTAATTCTATAGCCGTATTATAAGCATCATCCGGTGTAATAATAGGTAATCCACCAGCAAGGGCTTTTTCCTGCATTGTTGCAATATTCATTAGTCTGGCAACAAGCGTGTCTTTATTACCCGCTGCAAATGGAGCAACCACTTTCATGTCGCGCCCATTTCTCCAGGTAGACGGGTCTATCGTTACCCACTGGCCGCGTAATTGTATTGTTTCTGCCTGATGACCTGATTTAATAATTAACTCATGGGCCAAAGAAAATAAATGCCCTACCCCATTAGAAAACACTCTTGCAATCTGCTCCACCCGCTGTGCAGCCATTGTTGATAGCTGTCCAATACGGTTATGGTCATTAGTGGCATTTTCATCAATGCCCTGAAACAATTTATTAACACCAACCCTAGACTCGACAACAGTATCCATATGCTGCAAGCCCTGCAAGGTCTGCGGTAAAGTAAATTCCGTAGTTAAAGGCATAATATGCCCCTCAGACGGTAGGGAGCCGTCTTTCATTCTAACAACGCCCCCAGGCCTGGAAACCAGAACGTCATCCATGTTCACTTTATCTGACACAGCATGGCGCGGATTCTGGGAGAGATATAAAGAATCCAGACCGCCCCTTAACAAAACGGTTTTAATGCGCTGTATATCAAAAGTAAGATCAGCAACAGAAGCCCCCATATGCCTATGGGTGTTAATAAACGGTACAATCGAAGCTACGGGGATACGGTCTACTTCTTCTCTGGTAAGAATTTCCCTGCCGACTCGGACAACCTTTTGTAGCTCTGCCATTCCGTCTTCATCATAATCATGCCTAATAAATATTGTTCTGGCTCTAACAATACGCATTGACGGGTCTGGTGGATCGCCTCTGTCAAGGTCTTCATTGTATTGTGATCTCGCATTATCAACAGTATCATTATTACTACGGTCAGAAGCTATATCATCTTCAATTTCAAAACCCAAACACCTTAAATCAGAAATGGTGACATCTTCAAAATATTCAAAATAATTACAATTTTCAGTTGTAAAATCTGGCGTATCTTCACCTACTAATACATTCTCTGGGGGTAATACCTTAAAAGCTAATCGTTTGCTAGGTGTTGTTTTCCTGATAACTACATCATGTAAATTCGGAGGCGGCATTTGTACGGGCATCCCCGTCATTGGGTCTTGTGTCATTTGTGGCTGGGCATTAGGATCAGGATAGGTATCAGCCTCTATAACCTCTGCACCATCCTGTAATAATAAAGCTAATGCTTGATCGCTCTGTTCTTTGTATATCTGCTTTTCAGTTTTTATCTTTTCTTCCATAAACGCCATGCAATAAGCATTTTTGGTTAACAAAGCATCTTGGAACCAAGTTAAGCAAGTTAAAAACCAGTTATTTTTTTGCGTAACTAAATAATTAAGGTAATCAGTTTCCTGTTTCGCTGCGTCTTCATCTTCTGGGCCAAATGGAGACAACTCTACGACGTTATCGCCATTAGCAAAAATTCTTGTCAGGCTCGGCAATACCCATTGAATTGTTTCAAATACAGTCCAGTCAATAACCTGACTCCTGCCCTCTGGGGCTGGTTCTATATTTTTTCCAGCAAACGCATCTATCGCCAGTGATCTTTCATTAGACAACTCGCCAGATTTATCCCCACCTAGCGCATTAGCTTCAAAAGTATCAATAGCTGCATTTAATTTATCAATATCAGGCATATTTTATCCTTAATCCAGAAGAATGGTCATTAAAACGTCTTCTTCATCCTGTAACTGCTCCTGCTGGAGTTTAATATTAAGTAACTGTGCAATTTCCTGATCGACTCGTATTCGATCATTTGCTGCTCTGTAAATTTCATTAATTTCAGCCTGTATTTCCTCTACAGACTTAGCAATCCGCTTGGATTTTGTTTCTTTTCCGTTAGAGAGCTTGACAGAAACCTTTGGAATAACTTTGGTTGGCTCTGTCGATTGCTCGGCAGCTTCTTTGGCTGCTTCGCGTATTTTATTAAATATATCTTCAGCCGCATACGGAGAAGATACCTCGACAAACTCACCATCGACCTCAATAATGTATCGAGGGCGTTTGCCTTTTTTTGTTGTAACAGAAGGGCTGGGACGGCCTTGCTGTTTTTTAATGCCTGTTACACCAGCATCCGCTGATGCTTCTGCACCGCCTAGCGTAATAAATACGCTAACGCCTTCTAATTCTTCTCCTTGTGCATTGGCTTGCGCACCAACAAGCTCTACTTGGGATTCACCAACCCCTTTAACATCAAAGGTTCTTTCCTGTTGGGTAAAACCTAATGCGGTAAATTGCTTGTCACCAGCAACATCAGCCGTGATGTTACCAGAGAGGGCTGGAGCATTAGCCCCTGTAAGGGTTGCGCTATCGTCTAAACTCTCTGTACGCGGCCCCCTTTGATTGAAGCCTAACGGCCTCAGCTTAGGAGGTTTCGACGTACTAGGTTTAAATAAAAGCAAGAGGCTCACGCCTCAAAGCCTCCCTGTTAATTAAAAGAATTTAGCCTTGCGCTTGGAAGCCAACCACAGAAATGTAAACTGTAGATAAAGCTCCAGAAACGTCGAAAGCTACGGCTGTATTAGCCGCAAACTTTAAAGGAACGGGAAAAGTTATGACTGAGCCGCCCGTTTGAGGTGCGGGAGCCGTAAAGATTACCGATCCTGACGTTCCATCCCTGAAATCAACATAACCGTCCGTTGAAGAGGAATTATAAATAGATATAGTCGTAATGTAATTATGTTTACCAGAGCCAGCCGCAGCGAAATTTGAAAATGCTGTAGAGGTTCCATTGGTGTTTGATACCCTTTCGGTGATAATTTCCTCAAGAGTTGTGTGTTCACGGGTAATAATACAACCGTTTAAATCCGAACTGACAAAGGAAGCGTCTGCATTAGCTACCTGGGTAAGCCCCTCAACTGAATTGGTAGCCCTGACCCCAACCTGTACAGGGTTGCCAGCCGCCGCTGCGTCGTGAGCTACATCGCCTACTACTTCTAGATTTACAGAACTAGCAATATCGACATTGCCAATATTATTATCACCTGCTGGCAAAGCACTTGCTATATCTACATCGCCAATATTATTAGTGCCAGCAGGAATTGCAGAAGCTATATCAACATTACCAATATTGTTATCGCCAGCCGCTATACTTAAAACGTCAACATCACCTATATTATTTGAACCAGCCGGAATACTACCAACCAGATCAACTTGCATTTCTGATCCGGATACTGCGGCCTCAATGTTATTCAAAGAGGTATCAATATTATCCAGAACCGTATTATCAGTAGAACTTAAATTGGCTGTCACCGTCCCATCGACAGTAATAGCATTTCCACCATCAGATATGTGTAATGCGCCGTCTGTATCACAAGCTAAAGCAGCGGCATCATTAGCATCTACAGATTGGGTTCCGGCAAACCCCATAACCATAACGCCGGAAGATGACCCTAATGAAAATGCTGCATCATCTACATGCACGATATCATCAATTTTCTCTACAGCGGTTTCAATGGCCTCTGTATCTACTTTAATTGTATCTAGAACAGCATCTATCGTATCTAAAACAGCATTATCCGTTGCACTCAGATTTGCCGTAACAGTCCCATCTACTGTTAAAGAGCCCCCTGCATCATCTATAGGTAGAGGGTTGCTATCAGATACTATTGTCTGTGTGTTATCGGCTCCGTAAGCAAGTTTTACATATTGCCAATGCGCCGAACCATCGTCATCTGTTTTAACGACTGAACCGCCAGTCATCGCATCTAGGGTAATATCGTCCGCCATTTACTTTTCCAGCTTTTCAGAAAAATGTTTAATAACAACCTGCATCGGTTCACTTTCATCACCAGAGTGTTCTATGCTTTTCAGATCAGGCAATACTTTTAACAATCTTTTAAGGTTTAAATCTACTTTTAATCGTAAAGCCGCAATATTTTCGGAGGACAGACTATTCCAGTTATCGGATAATTCTCCATCAACTATATCTAACTGGCGAAGATATTCCCTTGCCTTTAATTCTTCCCTTAAAGCCTCCCTCCTGACTGCTTTCGCTTTTGTTGGTCTTCCCATTATCTTCCTACTCCCATACAGGCTAATTGTCCCGCACGTTTAATTGTATCTTCTGCTGCTGCGGTCAAAATAACTAAAAGTGCCGCCATATTTGAATTTGTTCCATCATTGCTGACCCGAATTGGATCGGCTCCGCCACCATTACCATCACCTATAGAATTGGCAAAATCTGCTGCATCATAATCGACTTGTTCTGATAGCCCTCCGGTGTACGAAAAAGGCTCGCGATTATTAGACTTATCAACGACCCCGCAAATTAATTCATCGTCACTAGTCGCGCTTTCAGCATCCAGATCGATATAAGTTCCCGTTGTGACTGTTCCTGTCGAAATGTCTGGTTCTGCCTGTTCACAATCCTGAAAGGTTGCAGATGACCAAGAGATTTTCGCTCCTGTGGTGTCGTCCGAATAAGAAATTGTATTTCCGGACATTGCGGCTATTTTAGACTCATTCCAAATCCAAACACGGGCGAATAAGTCTGGCGAAGCATTAAGGTAGGCGTTGCCATAATAAGAGAATGTTTGCCCCCCTATGGTAAACGTGGTAACGCTCCAATCAGTACCCCTTTCCCTGAACATGACAAATAGCAACATTCGATTACTGCCTGAACCGATAGTTACAGTACCACTCGGTTCGCTTCCGGTGGTCATCGATGCCCAACTGCCTACTCTGGAAACTGCCATTACGCTTTACCTGTTAAACTTGCGCCAATTACGGCGATTTTTACATCCATATTTTCTAAAAAAGGCTCACCAGATAATTGATTGCCTGATTTATCCTGCCAGCCTATTTTTGCCTCATGCCCATCAGTAAAACGGATAATTAACCAAGTGCCATCAATAAGCAAAGACTCTACCGTCCTTCCTTGTAAATGACTTGTGATAAAACCTGGCTGGTGAGTGCCGCAAGTATATTTGCCTAAACTACGCAATTCTAATAATTGAGGTGTTATAGGCTGCTGCGGGAAAAACGACGGAAAATGTCCCCGAACTACTACTCTTGGAACCTCCAAAGTCCCCGACATATATTGAAACATCAGCCGTTGGTGAGGTGACTGTATCTGAATAGATTAAACAGGAATCAGCAGTAATCGTAGCACTAGACCATG
>Ga0208299_1001746_pt1 | contig 15584 bp, 18 predicted proteins | sample 15_taG_FD_184089 | JGI IMG/M metagenome (GOLD analysis project Ga0208299, IMG submission 184089) | Marine viral communities from the Subarctic Pacific Ocean - 15_ETSP_OMZ_AT15312 metaG (SPAdes) (version 2) | ecosystem: Environmental > Aquatic > Marine > Oceanic | place: Pacific Ocean | collected...
TCCTAACTCAACTGCTTCTTTGTACTTCATAATGTTCTCCTTTTATTAAAAAAAATATAGTATAATGTAAAACATTACTTATGTTTATTAATTTATATAAATAAATTTAAGGCCTAACAATCGATTTGCTGTTATAATTTGTGCTTTTATAAAAGTGTACTGCTAAAAAAATAATAGAACAATAAAAAGTATAATATAGGAAAAACACCCACACATGACCCACATAACACCCACACAACACCCAAGCACTAACCCCCCCCACATCAAGTACTATCCCTTTGATATTAGAACACCCACACAACACCCAAGCACTAACCCCCACACAATCACACACAAAGAACATTACATAGAAGAAACATCACAACTAATACATGAGCAGTACAACTATCCAGTTATTAAAGCAAGTAAGCAAGTTCAAGTTGTATATGATGAAGTAGTAAAGCAGTTAGTTAAGTCTAGAACAAGACACATGGGTAATAATAGATATTACAAGTTTGCTTTTGACAACAACAAGGAAGTGTTTAATAACTTAAAGTTTCAAGCAAACAAGAAACGACTAAAAACTTGGAAAGTAATACAAGAAATAAACCCATTGCTTCAAGTAGTTGAATTAGGTAGTAAGTTTACAGGTATTAGCAGTGTTGTTATTTCAAAGGAACTAGATGCTATTGTTAAACACCTAAGTAAAGATATTCCGTTTGTTGTTGAAGCATCTGGATTCAACTTAGCTGGTGCGTCTAAAATCAAAATTAATACAAAATCATTAATTCAGCTAATGCACACTGGAACTAAAACACAAAGATTTAAAGCAACTGAGATAATGCGTGTTAATAACGAGTACGGGTTTATTCCAATGCATAAAGTTAAATCACTTGCAGGTAGATTGTTTTATAAAGGTATTGCTCAAGAACTAAACCTACAAATGCTTAGTAGTGATGTTCGACGTGCATGCTTTGGTGGGTGCATTGAGATTGATATCGATGCGTGTGCACCAAACTACATGATTCAACAAGCTAACAAGTACAACATTAAGGTTACAATAATTAAACAGATGCTCTCTAATTCATTTAAAAAAGCAATTCGCGAAGATGTTGCTGAGTACATGTGTAGTAATACATCAGCTGAAAGTACAAAGAAAGCAAAGCAACTGATTAACGCCATTACAATGGGTGCATCACTGAGTAATCACAAAGGTTCTAAATTGCGTAGATTATTAACTTACAAAGAACTAGAAAGTGCCAAGGAACATAAATTCATTCGAGACTACTACGCTGAAGTTCAATGTATTCATGAAGCAATGCTCAATGATAATCAGCACTTGGTTAAACATGAGCAACTGCGTGTAGTTCGCAAGAAAGTTATCACTGATAAATTATCACAATCTAAAGTCTGTGCTTACCTGTACCATCGCTTTGAATCAACAGCGATGCAAACTGCTTTAAGTGGATTCGAAGATAAAGTAAGACTGCTTATTCACGATGGCGTTTACATTGACCCAATTACAACAACTGAAATTAATAAAATTAAGTTAAGATTTAGTAAATTGGGTTTAACTGTTTCGGTTAAGCAGTTATAATAGTAAACAAAGGAAAATAACATGAAACTTAAAGACACATTAATAACAAACGAAGCTCTTACAAAGAAACTCAAAGATAATAATGCATACAACTCTAACATTGTTTTAATTCAAGCAGGCCCACATAGTTGTGTCTATAACGAAGATACTACTAAGTTCATTACCTTTGTTCGTAAAGAACTAGGCAAACGTTTAGAAGACAATGGTATTAAATGGACTACTAAGGCTAGCCTGGACAATAAAAAGCTAGTACTGAGGAAAATACACGCACTACGGAGGAGATAATGTCTGTACGAGTCATTACAAATAATCAATTAAGAGAATTTGCTAATATATCAAACGAACTCTTGCTAGACTTACCTGAAGAAATTACTATAGAAATGGAATACGACACTGGTGCTAACACTTGGGACGAAGCTGTTAAAGATATTCCATTTCTGCGTCACGATAAACTTGCAAAAGAGATGATTCCATGTGTAATTGATTATTACATTAATGAAATATCATATGTTGAATTACCACACAAATACTTTTATACATTACCGCGCTTGCATTAATGCAAAAAGTCTGTATAATACAAAGAACACAAGGAGTGCTTATATTATTTCTTCTCCTATTTCGGCACTCTAGCAGTAGTGCCGTGTTAAAAACTGTTATCTTAACTATCTGCCTAGTTAAGAGTTAAAAAGTTAGACAGTTGTTCGCACTGAAAGCGAAAGCGGGGGATTTGTATAGAATCTACTCGTAGCACAGATAAAAAACTAAGGGGCTTCTTGCAAGTAGTTACTTTAGTTTCCTATCAATTAGTGAATGCTTGTATTCATGTGCGAACAACAAGCACTCCCTTTGCCCTTAGTTTTCCTTTCGTAGTTTCACTAAGTAAGCAAAGGGATTTTTTACGACTGTTACGTCGTACTATAAATAAAAGTAGAGGTTAAGTAGTCTTCCTTAAATCGATTTCGTTGTTGTACTTAACCTCGCCCTTAAGCTCTCTTATTTCATTAACTCCTTGTTAAATGTTCGTAAAGGTAAGAGGGCTTTTTTACGGCTTTTATTAAATAAATATAAATAAAAGTAAACATAGCAAAGGCAAACAAAAACAAAGGAGTTCCAATGCACCCATTAGACAAAGTAGAAGAGTTCTACACAATAAGAGAAAAACAACGTAATCACATCATTGATGAAACACAAGCAAAACGACACTTAGCCCAAGTAGTTAATTCAATGTCAGAAGCAGACGCTGTAGTAATAACAGAAACATTCTTAGAGAACTACCCAGTAGTAAACGCACTACAACGAATATACGATACATTACAAAGCACAAGTGCGAAAGCCCGAACTACATTCGGAGTTAAAGTTAAGTGGAAATTACTGCATACAGTATCAGACATTCTAAATGATGACTTAGTAGCCGCAGAAGCATCAAAGCAAACAATAGAAGTTCCAACTCCTCAAGTACCTGTAGACAATACTGCACCGCACTTCGATAAATTCTTTAGTTAAGTACCCACAGCAATACAATGAGCCATATCTATAAATAACTAAATACATATACAAGGAAATATTAACGATTATGGAAGATATGACATTAATATGGCAAATATTTTTAACAGTAGTACTATTTCCAAATGCTTACTTCGTTAATAGAGCTTTAAATAAATTGAAAGAAGTAGATAACAAAATCAATAAATGCCATGTAAATCTGCCAAAAAACTACATTGCCAAGAATGAATTTAATATTGCACTACATAGAATTGAAACACAGTTAGACCAAATTTATAACTTGTTACAACACAAGAAAGACAAATAGGAGCACGGGATGTCCAGTATTACTACAAGAGCAAGTAAAGGTTCAGAACTAACACATACAGAGTTAGACGATAACTTTACTAACCTCGACACAGACAAACTAGAAAACATTAACAGTGAATCATTAAGCGATTTAAGCAATGTTAATGCAACAACACCAACAGACGGACAAGCACTAATATACGACCCTCCTACATCAAAATGGATTGCACAAACTACACTTAATAATATAAAAGAAGATACTACGCCGCAATTAGGTGGTGACTTAGATGTACAGAACAATATTATTACTACAACAGGTACTAGAATTACTATTGGTGATTCCACTAATAAGCCTATTCGTTTTCAAGGTGATTCTGCAAATCAGCAATTGTTTGAAATTACACCTAACTTCACGGCAGTTGATTCTGGTTGTTCAGCATTGATTAATACTAGGTCATTAGTACATAACGAATCAGTAACTAAACGAACTATTTCATTATCTACGGATGATGTTACATCAAGTACTGACGCACGGTTTGAAGTAACAGTACCCACCGGTCCTGGTTTTAGAAAAGTACTAGAGGTAAGTGATGCCGGTGTTAAGATTGAAGATGAGTACACAATGCCGTTAGCAGACGGTACTGCTAATCAAGTAATTGAAACAGACGGCAGTGGTACATTATCTTGGACTACACCTAGTTCAGGTTCAGCAACTAATACATTTGGTACAATTGCTGTATCGGGACAATCAGATGTTGTTGCAGACAGTACTACTGATACATTAACATTAGCCTCAGGTAGTAACATTACATTAACTACAGATGCAGGAACAGATACAGTTACTATTGCATCAAGTGGAGGCATTGATTATGTTGAAACTACAGACCCTGTTAATTCAACTAACCCAGCATCAACTGGTGCTACATGGATTAATAAAACAGACGGTGAGATGTTCATTTGTACTGATAATACAGCAAATGCCAATGAATGGATTAATGTTGGTGAAGGAACAGGCAACATTGAGCCACCTGTAGGCGCGTGGTATGGAGATAGAGCAGTTGTATTTGGTGGTAAAATATCATCTGCTTGGGCCACTGATGTTATTGAATACTTTGATATTACATCAACAGGTAATGCTAGTGACTTCGGTGATTTAACACGAGCGATTAGACAAGGTGCCGCTTGTTCAAATGGAGCTAGAGGTATTAGAGCTGGCGGTAAAGACATTAATGGTAATAGAAAATCAAGAATTGAATATATTACAATTGCAACAACAGGTGATGCTTCTACGTTTGGTGTATTAACTCGTTCGCATAGTAGTTTAGCAAGTTGTTCTAGTAACACAAGAGGTTTGTTCGGCGGCGGTACTAGTGGGACTAATACAAGTAATACAATTGATTACATTACAATTGCAACAGCAGGCGATGCTAGTGACTTTGGTGATTTAACTTCATCCTCTGGTGCTGAAGAATTAACCGCTGTATCTGATGCCACTAGAGGCTTGTTTGCAGGAGGTAAGAACTTCCTAGGCGATTCAAACAAAATAGAATATGTAACGATTGCCACAACAGGTAATGCTACTGACTTTGGTGATTTAACAGTTGCTAGACAAGGCCTTAGTGCAACAGGAAGTACATCAAGAGCTATATTCGGCGGTGGTTTAACAACAGTAAGTATTAATACAATTGATTATGTGAATATCCAAACAACAGGTAATGCTACTGACTTTGGCGATTTAACAATGGCTAGAGACCAATTGGCCGCAACAAGTAATGCAACTAGAGGTGTATTTGTTGGTGGTGATACAGATGGTACTAATAAAGATACAATTGCGTATGTAACTATTGCGTCAGCAGGTAACGCTACAGACTTCGGTGATTTAACACGCGAAGTTAATGGTGCTTCAGCAACATCGGGCGATTAATATGGGTGAAGTAGCGTACTTAAAAGAATACCAACAGCACTCTAAAGCACTTGAGTTAGTTAAGTCTGCAGGTGGACTTGCTACTATCAACGAACAGAAGTTAGCAAAGATTGAAGCAATGCTACCAGCTGTTGATAGAGAAAACCACACAGCTGGTCGTGGTAATACACAAACTACAAATCAACTAATGACATTAACAATGATGTCAGATAGCCCTTACAGAAGAATAAGACAGTGCTTGGCACAAATAGAAAGCAAACGCAGTGCTATTGAAGAAACTGCATTTTCTTTAAAGAAAGAACAAATCAAAATTAAACGATTAAGAGCAACTAATGATGAACTTGATGCTGTTGAAGCAGATGAGTTAGAACATAAGTTATATCGCTCTAGAGATTACATTGATGCGGCTTATAAAGAGTTAGCAGTGTTCTTAGAAACAAAACAAGAAATACAAGAAGCACATAATATCCCTGACGATTGGGATGAACGCGATGCAGAGTTAGCTGAGATTGATAATCATATTAAGATGGCATTTAGACAAGCACATCGTGATATGATGAACACAGGTAGAATAGGCTTAGGCAACATGGAGTACTTAGAGCAATTTGGAATACATCCACAAACAGCACAACGCATTATTGCTAACTACATACAGGAAGAAGAGAAGATGATTGATGAAGGACAAATGCCAACAGTTAATCGTTTGTACTCATTCTTAGATAAGATGGCAGAAACATTTCACAACGCACATGAAGATGTACTTAATAGGATTGGTATTAAAGAACTAATCAAAGACGAGTACTTATATTTGGAGAACAAATGATACTTGAATACAAACTACACGCTAGTGACAAAGGTATGTGTACGCCTGCATGGATTGAAGATGGTGGTTACTTTGGTAATCCAGATAACAATACATACATTGGTATTACTACTAATACGGAGCACTACATTCCAGAAACAGTTAAACAGCTAACATTACAGCAATTGCAAGACAGACAGGTACTAATACATAATGTACATCCAATGCGTCTTAACAACGATGACATTGAAACTGTAATGACAGTAGCTGAGGTTCAGACATTAATGGAATCTTGGTACAATGATAAGGAGAACATCTAATGACTTGGCCTACTGGTACAATTAGTACAACAAACTTAGATGCAGGTACAGATAGTCCAGCATCAGCAAGAGCAGACATTAAGCAAATGGCAGACAATGTCAATGCTATTAAAGATGAATTCCAAGATGGCGATGGTGCTAAGTTAAGTGCTATCGAAGCAAGTGCTAACAATTACTCGCACCCTGCAACACATAGCATTAGTGAAGTATCTACTTTGCAAACAGCATTAGATGCTAAAGTAGATGATTCACAGGTACTAACGAATGTACCTGCAGGCGCATTATTTACAGACAATGATACTGTTTACACGCACCCAACAACTGATGGCAACCTTCATGTACCTGCAACAAGCACTACCAACAATGGTAAAGTCTTAACAGCAGGCGCAACAGCAGGTTCATTAACATGGGAAACACCTAGTGCAGGTAGTACAGGTGGTGAAACCTGTGTGTTTTATGTTGATTCAACAAGTGGTGGCAACTATGGTGGTGAATCAACAGCACCGTACAGACGAACTATCAACAACATGACAGACCCATCAAGTTATTATTCAGTGTCGGGTTATGGGATTACATTGCCTGCAGGTACTTACATGCTTGAACATTTACAGACTGTGATTAATGCAGTTGATGGACATTATGATACTGCTTTGGCTAATTCAAACACAAACGGCACAATACTTAGTAGTAGTGGCGGTGGCGGTGGCTACAATGAGATAGGTACTCAAAATGAAGGTATCTATGCTTTTGGTGGTGTGTTCACATTAGCAACATCAACAACAGTTGATATTCGTGGTGTTAGTGGTTACTATGTACCAACGCAGTATTTTAAACTTACGCACATTGTTGCACAAAGTGGAGGCAGTGGAGGCGGTGGAGCCGACTTAGGTAATTTAGAAGTTGATGACACTGAATTGTCAGTAAGCACAACAGATGGTAATTTGTACTTAGAAGCAAATGGCACAGGTATAGCAATGATGTCAAATCAATCAGAAGTAGATTCATTGCCGGGTAATAACACAAGAAACCTTATGTTGTACAAAAACCACTCAGCAACATTTGGAACAAGACACTATTCAAATCAAATTCTAGTTGATGCTAAGATTGATGGTAGTGAATCAGACAGTAATAGCTCTAGTGACAGATGGAGAAACATTTTACAAGTAGACCTTGATTTAAATGGAAAGGATTCAACTAACACTAGTAGCTATTTGTCTAGAGGACCACAGAATGCATTCTTTACAACTGTATACAATTCAGGTTCGTCAAGTTCAACATTAGGTAATGCTAACGGAGCACAAAATGTATTAACAGCCAAAACCACAGGCTCAGGTAATTTAACAATAACAGAATCAGCGGCTCACTCAGCTTCAATTGAAACTAATGCTGGTAGTGGAACTACTCTTACTTTTGACACAGTATATGGATATAGTTCTCGTGGATTTAGCGAAGGCGGTAGTGGAACAAACGATGTTGATAAGTTTTGTCACTTCCATGCTAGAGGTGGCGGCGCTTCATACGAACTTGCATTTGTAGCAGATACTACTGCAGGACAATCTCGTTTGAATGATATATTTTTACAGAATAAGTCAAGTGACCCATCACTTAGGTCAAACGGTTCACACATATACGCTAAAGACGATGCAGGTTCATCGGAAGTATATGTACAAGATGAAGCAGGTAATGTTACAAAGATATCACCGCATAATGATGCAGGCGATTGGGAATATTATTCAATTAACAAGAACACAGGTAAGACTGTAAGAGTTAACATGGAAAGAATGATTCGTAAACTAGAAGAGTTCACAGGCGAAACATTCTTTGATGAAGACTAATTCAACAGAATACCCATTCAACCTGGGGTTAAGCAGGTTATTACATAAGGAGATAAAAAGATGTCAGCGGCAACTAATTATTTAGAAAATGAAGTCCTAGACCATGTACTTGGTAAAGGCACAACGGACTTTACAAGTCCAACAACACTAACTGTTGGTTTATTCACAGCAGTAGCAGATGGTGAAGCAGGTTCTGTAACAGAAGTATCAGGTAATGCGTACGCTAGAACAGCAGTAACATTTGGTGCATCTAGTTCAGGTTCAGCATCTAATAGTGCTAATGTTACATTCCCAACTGCATCAGGTGGTAACTGGGGTACTGTTACACACGCAGGTATCTATGATAGTACTAGTGGCGGTAACTTGTTGTTTTATGGTGCATTAACTGTATCAAAAACAGTAACTGATGGAGATACATTCCAGATTAACAGTGGACAATTAAGTATTTCATTAGCATAGGTTAATTAAATGGCATTAGTCAACGGTTCGGTTAGCAATTATGTAAAACGCGATTATGTCGCTGTAGGTTATGTCCGTAGAGATATGTACGTGTCTGCAAGTACAACTATTGCAGGTAATATTGTTGCATACGTTAGTGGTGTAGTATCACTTAGTAGTAACTTTAGTACTACAACTGTTGCTGGTACACAAATAACTGCTGAACTAGATGCTAGTGTCACTACAACTTATAGTTGTACTATATTCGGTCAATTAACGACGGATATAATCCTTGATTTAACTTTAACACAAGTAACAGACCCAGGTCTATTAATAGGCGCTGACTTACCGGTTGGTTTAATTACTAATTGGTCTGCACTTGGGTCGCCACTCCTTGGCACTAGTGTTAATGCTCAATCAACATTTAGTACATCTATAAGTGCTGTTGTAGACACAGGCGAAATATTAGGTTCTGTTTCATTAACTACTGAGTTCTCACAAGATACAACTGCAAGTAATTTAATTACATTAGGTGGCGAAACATACGATTGGTCAGATAACGACAATTGGGATGATTGGTCACAATGGCAAAACACATGGATGTTGGAGACTGAATTCAGTACAACTACATCCGCTCTTCGTATTGTTCATGGTGAACTTGATGTTGATTCAGCATTAACATGGGATGCCAGTATTGTTGGTACTAGAGTAGGTGATATTGATTGCACAACAACTGCATCAATGTCTACTACACCAGCACTTACTAAAGCAACTGATGTATCATTAAGTACTGCATTTAGTACAACAATTGGTTCATCAATAACACGATACGCTGAAGTAGACTTAACTTCTGAATTCACTGAAAGTGTAAGTGGTTTAACAATTATATCATCTAGTGTTTCAATGTCAAGTGCCTTTACTGCTACAACAGCAGGAGGAGTTATACTTGGTACTGGTGGAACTATTAATACTGCATTTGGATTTAGTGGTGTTGGTGGTGTTGTTAAATACGCTAGTGCAAGTTTAGATACTGCATTTACATTATCAGGAACACCAACAACGTACTTCATTGATAGAACAAGATATATTATTATTCCAGCAGAAACTAGAATAATTAATCTTGCAGAAGAAGATAGAACATTAGAAATTAAACAAGAAACAAGGAATTTAGTTATTCCTATTAATTTAAAAGTAGCCGCTTAGGAGTTTATTATGGCAACAGGGTTCACAAAAGATAGAGTAGGTACTTACATTGAGAAAGACCCACAAGGAACACTCGATTATACAATTGATTGGAGTAGTTGGATTAACTCAGGTGATAGTATTACAGCAAGTACTTGGGCAATTGAAACAATTTCAGGTGATGCTAGTCCAATGACTACTTCAAGTAATTCATTTAATGCAGGTAGTAGCACTACAACTATATGGTTAAGTGCAGGTACAGCAGGTAATAAGTACATAATTACTAATACTATTACTACTAACAACGGTATTACTGAAGAACGGTACTTCAGAATCTTTGTTAAGGACAGAAGTGCATAATGTCAACTAAGAAAGTCGCTAAAGACTACACTGTTGTTAAGAACGGCATTGAGTTAAAATCAAAGCGCAAAGGCAAGATAGTTGTTTCTGAAGAAGAAGTGCGCATGTTAGCGAGATTGTTTTGTCCAGTAACAGATATGGTTAGGTACTTTGATATTCCTCAAACAACATTATTGCATCATTTTGGACCAATGATTAACGAGGAGAAAGAAAAAACTAAGCAGAAACTGCGTGCCAAACAACTAGAAGAAGCGTACAACGGCAATACAACACTGCTTATTTGGCTTGGAAAACAAATGCTCCAGCAAACAGACCAAGGCCCTAAGAACGATGATAACAACATGCCGTTACCTTGGAATGATGATGCACAAAATTAACGTGGGTACTAAAGATAAACCTGTTTGGTGTTATGTACACCACATAATGAAGGTGAGTTAAATGTTGAGTGATTGGCAAAAGCAAGTTTCCGCATCAGATGCAAGATTCAAAGTAATCATGGCTGGGCGTCGGGCCGGTAAGACATTTTTAGCAACACGGGAACTTGCTAAACATGCTAGGCATCCAAACAAGAAGGTGTTTTATGTTGCGCCGAGTTACAGACAAGCAAAGCAAGTTCTGTGGACTAAGTTAAAATATAAATTACAAGACCTTAATTGGTTAAATTCAGTTAATGAAAGTGATTTAACAGCAACCTTAGTTAACGGAAGTACAATTAGTTTAAGGGGAGCGAATAACTTCGATTCACTGCGTGGTGTAGGTTTAGATTTCATTGTATTAGATGAGTTTGCCTACATACCAAAAGAAGCATGGACCGAAGTACTAAGACCAACATTATCAGATACTAATGGTAGTGCAATGTTCATCTCAACACCAAGTGGTAAGGGTAATTGGGGTTATGATTTATTTGAGAGAGGTGCAGATGATACAGAAGAAGAATGGTTTAGTGCACAATTTACTACATTAGAGGGTGGCCGTGTTTCTGAAGAAGAAATAGAACAAGCGAGGAGAGATTTAGATGATAGAACATTTCGTCAAGAGTACGAAGCGAGTTTTGAAACATACTCGGGACAAATTTACTACAACTTTGATACAAAGACCCATGTTAAACAAGCAAAGTTTAACTTGGACGACATTAAAGAATTACATATCGGATGCGACTTCAATGTCAATCCAATTAGTGCCGGAGTTGCAGTTAAAACTAAAGAAGGTTTACACTTATTTGACGAAATAGTAATCTACTCATCCAATACAGATGAGCTTGTACAAGAGATTAAAACTCGCTATCCAGGTAAGCGTATTGTAATATACCCAGACCCTGCTGGAGCACAACGCAAGACTAGTGCAGGCGGTAGAACTGATATATCAATACTACAGAATGCTAGATTTATTGTTAAACATAGACCCAAGCATCCGCCTGTAAGAGATAGAATTAATGCAGTTAACTCAGCATTAATGTCAAGCGACGGTAATGTTAAAGTACAGATAGATGCTAAGTGTAAACATATCATTAGTGGTTTACAAAAGCAAGTTTATAAAGAAGGTACACAAGTACCAGATAAAGATAGTGGGCACGACCACACCAACGATGCTATTGGTTACATGATTGAATACTTGTATCCAATTAGAAAAGAAGTACCAGTACTAAAACGCAATGAAGCTTGGACTGTAGGAACATATTAATATAAATATATAAACAGAGAACACTTATGACAACATACACAAAAGATAGTTTAGAAGAAGTAAATTCCCTTTACAGCTCAATCGCTGTAAATTGGCTGTTTTTATACCACAGTTATAGAGGTGGACACTTATACAAAGAACAAGATTACTTGGCTAGGTATGTGTTCGAGACTAGTAATGAATATCGTAAGAGAGCAGAACAAACTCCATTAGATAATCACTGTCAATCAGTTGTACAAATATACACATCATTTATATTTGCAAATGAGCCTGTAAGAGAACTAGGAACAATGGCTAAAGACCCAGTTATTGGAAAGTTTTTAGAAGATGCTGATAGAGAAGGAAGAAACTTCACTAACTTCATGAAAGAAGCATCTACATTATCAAGTGTTCTTGGACACTCATGGATTATTGTTGATAGGCCATCAATTGAGCTTACTACAAGACAAGAAGAAATAGAACAAGATGTAAGACCTTATGTTTCTGTAATGAACCCATTAAATGTTATTGATTGGGAATATACAGTTACAGATAACGGCAGTAGAGTACTTACACACTTAAAAGTGAAGATATCTGAGAATGTATATAAGTGCTACTATCAAGATTACACAGATACAATTACTATTATTGAGAATGGTGAAGAAGAAGAAGTACATGTAGACCGTACTGATAATCCATATGGTAAAGTTATGGCAGTTTGTGTTTATAACAAACGAGATGCTATTCCAGGTATTGGTATTTCAGACATTGCTGATATTGCAGATATGCAAAGAGCAATCTTTAATGAGAACAGTGAGATAGAACAAATCATTAGATTAAGTTCACACCCATCGCTAGTTAAAACTGCTGAAACACAAGCAGGTGCAGGTGCAGGTGCTATTATTCAAATACCAGAGGACATTACTCCTGAAACAAAGCCGTACTTGCTACAGCCAAATGCACAGTCATTGGATTCAATTAGAGCAAGTATTAAAGACAAAGTAGAGTCTATAAATTCGATGGCAAACATAGGCTCAATTAGAACTTCGGAAGTGGCACGAATGAGTGGTGTAGCGATGGAAACTGAATTTAGATTGCTTAATGCTAGACTTGCTGAAAAAGCAGACCAATTAGAACTAGCAGAAGAACAAGTGCTACAACTAATTGCAGAAATGCTAGGCTATCAATGGGATGGAGTTATTAAGTACCCAGATAGTTTTAATGCACATGACACACAAAACGATTTATTGCTTATTGAAAAAGCACAACAACTTACTAGTAATCCTAAAATTCTTAGTAAGTTAGAAAAGAAGTTAGCGATGCTGATGATTGATGCAGAAGAGTTAGATGCTATATTAGAAGATATAGACGAATTCATTTAATGCAAAGAGAACTCATCGACAACGGAAACGCTAAATACAAACAACACTGCATAGAGCAGGCTATTACTCATAAACATTAACGAGGTAAACAAAATGTCAGAAACAGAACTGAAAAATATGGTAAACGAAGATACTGATACTTCTCAAACACAGGAAACAACATTTTCACAAGAGGATGTTAATAAACTTATTGCACAACGAGTTGACAGAGAAAGAAACAAGTTCGAAAAGAAATTCTCGGGCGTTGATTTGGACTTATACAGCAAATTAGTTGAGCAAAAAGAGAAGAAAGAAATTAACGAGGCTAAGGCCCGTGGCGAGTTTGACAAGTTATTAAAAGACACAGTAACAAAAAAAGACACTGTTATTAATAACTTAGAAAATGAACTAAGAAACATTAAAGTAAATGGTGCTTTGTTAAACGAAGCAAGTACTAGAAAAGCAATTAATCCAGACCAAGTAGTAAGACTACTAAGTGATAGGGTTAAGTTAACTGATGGACAGGTTGAAGTATTAGATGATAATGGTCAACCAAGATATACAGAAGGTGGTGACCTCATGGGAGTCCATGATTTTGTAGGAGAGTTTCTACAATCAAACCCACATTTTGTACAAGCAGGACCTAAAGGTTCGGGTACATCAAATGCTATGACAGCACAACAGCCAACTAATAATGATTTCGACCTTGAATCGTTAGACATGAACAATCCTATAGACCGTGCCAAATATGCAGAGGCGAAGGTTAGAGGGTTAATTTAATATATTTTTTAGGAGAATAAAAAATGGCAAATGAATACTTATCAGGCTTCAGTTTAGATAGTCTAGTAGTTCCAACTAAGGCGGCAGCTCTTTACACAGCACAAGAGCAGTCATTATTTTTATCAGGTCAATTAGTTCCAGTTATCAATGTTGGCGCTGGTTCAGCATCAGCACAAATTCCACTATTGGGTGAAGCAACTGCTACTGAATACACATCAGACAGTGCTAATTCAGACTTAGCGGCTAATGTTATTACTGATACAAACAACTCAATTTCAGTAAATCCAATTGGTGCTCGTTCTGTATTGCGTAGTGCACATGGTATTGACCCTGCAGAGCTAGGTCGTGTACTTGGTAACGCGGTTGCTAAAACATTTGATACAGCAGTACTAACTGCAATGGCAACTGACTTTACATCTTCAACTACAGATTCAGTTCCAATGACAGCAGATTCTATCTTTGATAGTGTTGAGCAAATTCGTGGTGCAGGTGAAATGGGTCAGTTGTATGGTATCCTTTCAACTTCAGAAGCAAATACGCTTATGAAAGCACTTTACGGCGATGCTAACATTGCAGGTGGTGACTTCCAAACTGAAGCATTGCGTAATGGTTTTGTTCTATCTTTTGGTGGAGTACAATTCTTCCAGTCAGCACTAGTTCCATCAGCACACTCAGGTTTCATCTTTGGTAAAGATGCGGCTCGTATTGCTATGGGTCAAACTCTACGTGTAGATACTGAGTCTCGTTTGGCTGCAATGGGTGTTGATATTGTTGCACATATGGCGGCTGGTGCAGGCGTTGTAGATGCTAACAGAGGTATTCAACTTATTAATGTTTAATTTTAAGTAGGTATAAGTTATGAGCATGAGCACAGACAACGATATCCTTGAATATATGCCTGATTTAAACGATTATGGCATACAAGGGTTTAGCGACGAACATGCTAAAACACGCAATGATATTCTAAGGAGACTTAGAATTGAATGGTACCCAAGACATAGAGGGCATTCATCTTCAGAGATGGATGTATCTAAGTTAACGGAATCGCAGTTCACGCGAGTTGCAGTGTTTCATGTTCTAAGTTATTACATTTTACCTAAGTTAACTCAGTTTACTACTGATGGTGATAGATTTCAAGTAATGTTGGACTTTTATAAAGGTCGATATGAAGAAGAATTTAATTTAATTCTTCGAGACGGAATTGAATATGATGAAGATGGTGACAGTACTGTTACTGATTCAGAAAAAGCACCTGAAGTATTTTTAAAGTTGGAACGATAGATGAATAAACGGGAATTAATTGTTGAAGATTTAATCAGTGTTTTAAGTGATGCTGATGACCCACGATTTGGTTTAGTAACAAGAGATTTGTTCGACCCAGAGAGTTTAAGTCGACAACAATTTCCTGCTATCTATATTGCAACTGCAAATGAAACTAGAGCAGACCTAACACAAGGTGGCAGTAATGGCACTAGAGAAGGAATACTTGAAGTTACATTTGTAGCATGGGTTAATGGGGCAAATATTGATACTCAAAGAAACAACATTATTGAACG
>Ga0208299_1001748_pt1 | contig 15577 bp, 22 predicted proteins | sample 15_taG_FD_184089 | JGI IMG/M metagenome (GOLD analysis project Ga0208299, IMG submission 184089) | Marine viral communities from the Subarctic Pacific Ocean - 15_ETSP_OMZ_AT15312 metaG (SPAdes) (version 2) | ecosystem: Environmental > Aquatic > Marine > Oceanic | place: Pacific Ocean | collected...
TTTTACCTGTTTCCTCATCAGTATAAAGTTTCATATAACGTTTTAAATGATGGTAAGAACAGTTTAAATACCTAGCAGCAGCTTTAACTGATTTAGTTTTGTTCATTGCTCCTAGGATTTGTTGTTTGCTATATGGCTTCGCTTTTGGAATGGCTTATGGTTTTAATCAGGGGTATTATCTAATTTGGATGATTTTTTATTTAGTTGTTCAATTTGTTCATACTGGTCTTGGGTTAAGATTTCTAAATCAACCCAAGTGTGGTCTCCTGTTCCTCTCATTACAGGCATTCCCCGTTTAGGGGACTCAGTGGAACAGTTAACACATGTTTTTGTTCCAGGGATTATTTCTAATCGTTTAGGTGGAATCTCATTTTTACATTTTACACAATCCATTGTTTCTGTTTTTGTATTTACTTGATACATATTATTGTTTTTTAAATAATTTAAATTTTTTCACTGCATTATATAGTTGGATTGGTGTTTTTACGATTATTTTTTTATCTGTTTCTTTTTCAAATAAGTAATAATTATATTTTTTAGGATCAATAACCTCATAAACCCACCAAAAAACAACTTCAGCTACTAAGCTACCCCAATGTTCAATAAGAATATCCTCTATTATTTTATAATATTCATCTTCAAACATTAATAAATTAATCTTATATTCCCTATCTAAACTATCACCCCTATTTACAACATATTTAAGGTCTTCAATTAAATTAATAAATAATTTTTTCCTTTTGTTTTCTAGTGATTTTTTACTTTCTTTAACTTGAAGATTTATACCCCCCAGTTCTAGTAACGATTTTCTAATTTTTTCCTTCATTTATTTCCTCCACTCCAAATATTATTAAAAATTTTTTCAAACTTAATTTCTTTTTTTTTGATGACTTGAGTATTGCTTCGTTTATAGATTTAGCATTAACCTTTCCAATTGGTTCTTTATTTACATCTAAACGATGAAAATATTTATATTTTTTCATAACTTTTTATTTGTTTAAATATACGAAAAGTATTTTGGGAAATCAAATGTATTTTAAATTATTTTGTGGGTTGTGTTTAATATAACTGCCCCACTTATACTTTGCATAAGCATGGCCATTTTGTTCTGCTTGTTGTCTTCTTAATTCACTTTCAGGTGATTTTTTAGTTTCTAAACTTACAAAGTGATAGAAGTGTAAATTCCAATTACGTATCATTTTTAACCCTGATAGTTGGCATTTTAGAAAAAAATCCCAATCTGCTACCATTCCCATTTCATAATGCTCATCCCATCCCCCTACTCTCAAGTAATCTACTTTAGACATAAATATTGGAAGAGTAGATCCACTTTCTTCCACCTTATCTCCTGATGTATGGTCTTCTTGAAACCAAAATTCACTTAAATTAAAGGTTTTGGGATTACGTCCCAAATCATTGATTACAAATTGTTTGAACATACTTGGAAAGGGTTCAATTTGATTGGGGGTTAAAACGGTTCCTTCTTCCCATTCATCCTCCAATATGAAATCCCAATTAGAAGGAAACACATTATCATCATTTACAATTAATATTTGTTCGTGTTTAGCATTGTATACCCCTAAATTGGTTCCTCTACATAACCCTACATTTTGTTCTAAATTAAGAATATCAATAGAATCCTTATGCTTTTCAATTACTTCTTTATTTAAATCATAATGGCCATCAACAACAACAATTATTTGGTTATTATGTTTTTGACCTATAATTGCGGATTTTAAACACAAGTTTAAAGCCTCAGGACTTTTATATGTTGGTATTATAACTGATATCATAATTTATTCCAATTTATAGATGGAGACATTAAATTTTCCATACAATGAGTTGATAACCCAGGGATAGGAGTAATAACAAATCTATTTTTATTTTCATTTAACCATAGAAACTTTTGGTGGTCCCCTGATATTTGGAAGGGGATTTCAAAATCTTCTAAAAATATTTTTTTATTAATAATATAACTACCACAAGTACTTGGAGTAGTTCTCCAATGGTGGTTTTGAGTAACAAATAATTTAGAAACTAAATTTTCATACATTGGTAAAAAATATTTATCCTTATGATCATATAAAGATACATAATTTAGGTTTGAATAGGTATCAAATAATTCTCTAATTTTAGACACCCATCCTTTTAAATGTAAGTAATCATTCTCTAAAAAATAGTACAAACAATCTTCTTTAGTTTCTAAACTTTTAGCTATTTCATGTGCTTTTTTGAAGGACTCTTGGTCCCCACCGGCTTTTATTTCATGTAAAGTAAAATATTCAGTATATTTTTTAATAAAATTTCCCTCAATATTTCCATCCATAACAACATGAAGATCAACATTTTCTTCATCTTTTATAGTATCTAAAAAATTTATAAAACATTTTTCATAATCAAACCATGAGGGTCTTCCTCTATTATCAGATCCTTGTATGTTATAATGTCTATATAATATTTTTATTTCCATCATTTATTTAATTTTATTGCTGGTGTGCCTACATAAATCCCAGAGTCCTCAATATTTTTAACTACACAAGAATTCATCCCAATAGTTGATAAACTATGGATTGATAATTTTTCTCTAATTGAAGAATTGGTTCCCATATAAACCCCATCATAAATCGTAACATTTCCAGATACAATAGAACCGGGCATCATACTAAAGTAGTTTCCTATTCGTGTATCATGTCCTATATGATTTCCTCTGTTTAATAAAGCGTGTTTTCCTATTTTAATATTAGTCGTTAAAATAGAAAAGGCCCCAATAAAACTCCCTTCTCCAACTTCAATATTATCATCCATAATTTCAACTGTTGGGTGAATAAATGAAAAATAAACAGTTTCTTTTGGGAGTTTTTGTACTATGTCAAATCTTTCTTTACTCCCCCCTATAGCAACCATCATCAAGTATTCTTCAGGATCAAAACTAGAAATTCCTCTTACATTAGGAACAGTAGGGACATATTTGTCATCAACAAAAAAAGTGATTTCTTTTTCTATTTGACATGCTACTTCTCGGGCATGGCCTCCATAACCAAATAAGGCTAATTTCATTGAGTATAAACTTTAAATTTTGATAAATCTGGGTAAGGTAAAGATAAGTCTTCGTTTATTTTTTTACTTCCGTCTATATTGTAAAATTGTTTCATAAGTAATAAACCACGGGCTGCTAATTCGGGCATCATATAAAAGTTCCATCCTATCATGTCTAAATTATCATCATGGTAAGAACATTCTCTCCTTCCTGAGTATCTTGCTCTTTTAAACCAATAATAAGCATCTAAATTGTCTGTTAGTATAGCCCCACCTTTTGATAATTTAAAATGTTTATAAGGACCTGTGAAAGATACACACATATGAGTTTGAGGTAAATACATATCAGCAGTAAATCTTAAAGCAGAATCCCACACATTACTTCCCCCTAAATTATAAGCTCCAGTTAAATATTTTCCTTGAGTTTTATTGAATTTTACTTTTAAACCTGCGTGTATTATTTCACAGGGAACTGAGGGGTAAGTTCTGTTTGGGATTGATATAGTATTCGTAATAATATTTTTAGAAATATTTTTTTCATAATATAAAGCTAAAAATAGAGCATTACTCATATTATCAAGAGCAACTGCATATTTAGCTCCTGTATACCTAGCTAGTTCTTCTTCTAAATTATCTGTAACATTATATATTCCTTTTGACATATTTTATTTAAATTAAATTTAGTTAAATATACGAAAAATATGGTAAAACTCCAAATTAATAACCAAAGTTCTCAAAATCCTTTTTAAAAATATTATATATTTTACCTTTAGTATCCTTACTTAAAGATTCAACTATTTTATTTTTATTTACTGTGGATTTATTTGTGTGATCCATTTTAAAATTAGTTCCTAAAACTTCATTTAATTTTTTAAAATCTTCATCAATGTTTTCCAATTTTAAAACCATATCTACGGGTACATCCAAAAATGAAGATTGAGGTAATTTATGATCTATATCAAATTTTATTAAATTAGTATCTAACCAAGTATTGAATTGATCTTCATTAAAATTATTTATAGGTTTACCTTCAAAACTTTTGTTTATGTAAAAATATTCTGATATTATTCTATTAAAAGGATTTCTTACAACAGCGAAAGAGAAATAATCTACACACTCAGGTTTAAAATGATTTATTAGAGCGTGAGGAAAATGTTGAGGGGAAAAATGGCATTCTTGTATTTTATGGGTAAATCGAGGAACCCATAAATTTTCCTCATGAAATAAATCGAATATGTTTTCAATACTACTCCCCCCAGTTTTTGGGATGTGTATAAATTTAAATTTATGTTTATAACTTATTGGCATAATAAATTGTATATATCTTGTGAAAAGTTTGAAATTATTACTTCTTTACATTGTTCTTTAGAAGGCATCTTTCCCATTTTTCTATTATAAGCATTGCCCTCTCCCACAATACCCCCCTTTTCTTTTTTAAAAAACCATTTATTATATTCTTCATGATTCATATTATCAAAATCATATTCAGAAATATCTTTGGCATATCCTGGGGTTATTTTAACAGTTTTTAATCCTAAAGATTTATAATGATTTCCTATTTTATCTCCAATAAATTTATGAGGCCAATTTTTCATTGTAGGGTGCCAATTTTTAAATTTCTCTAATCTACATCCTGCATAATAAATTGTGTTATAAATTTCTCTATCTGTATGTTTTAGCTTTTGTTTGTTATTATAATTAGGATCAAAATTTAACCCCATAGAAAACCAACCTCTTTCTAATTCATCCATTAATCCCAAAGATGTTATTCTAGAATCTAATTTAAAAATTTCCAAACATTCCTTAAACCAATTTTTATTATGAGGAACCATCCAATGATCGTTATCCAATAATAACACATAATTAAAATCCTCTGGTTCAAAATAATTAGTTAATAAGGTCCATGCCCCTCCTACTCTTAAATTTTCCTCTGGAAATAATAATCCTAAATTATATTTTTCTTGGTTTTCTTTTAACCATTCTCTTGTGCCATCAGTTGAACCATTGTCACACACAATTATTTGACTATTTTCAGGTAAAATTTGAGTTATACTCATTACATTACCTTGGGTGTATTCTTTTCTTTGGTAAGATACTATATAGATTAATAACTTAGCATTCATATGTTATAATTAGTTTTGTTTAGATTATGATGAATTAAATTAGTAGTTTCAATTAATTGTTCATTTGTTAAAGGATTTGAAACTATATTACATACATCTTCATATTTAACAATCTCACAATTTTCTAGAGCCCAATCCCATGTTTTATCAATAACTGTATTCCACTGAGTACAAGCTTCTTTAAGATTTATTCTATATTCTCCTCTTGTTTGACTGTGTCCCCATACCTTATTTATAATACTACTAACTACATTTCTTCCATCTCGAATAATATAATAAATTTTAACATTTGGGAAAGATTCTTTTACCCACTTTAAAAACTCTATATTAATTTCTTCATTCAAAGTATGTTTTTCAAATTTATTAATAAAACTACTTTCTAGTTTTTCATCCTTATACTTATTCCATCTTTGTAGTTCTTGATGATATTTAAAACAAGCTATTGTATGTTTGTTTTCTAATGTAAAATGTATGTTATATTTTTCACCTAACCTTTTAGATAACATTTTAGTTCCTGATCTTTCACATCCTGTTACTAGCTGTTCCATATTATAATCTCTAATTTTTCTTTATTGTCTATCCATTTTCTATTTTGGAAGTATTCTCTATGGTATTGAGATTCATAATAATCCATAGCTATTTCCTTTTTAAAAATATCAGTAGCTGTTAATTTAACAGTTAACCTTAAATCACTTTTCCCTACAATATTCCATGGATGGCAATAACCTAAAATACATTTATCTTTAAAGGCTCTAACACATTCATTATAAACTGTTAAATGATCTTGGTGAACATCAAAACTTGAAGGGCATATAATGATATCAGGGTTAATTTCTTTTTTTAATTCTATTAGCTTATCTAATACTTTTTGTCTATCAAACCCACGAACTTTAAACTCTAAAATATCTAAATACGGATTTTCGCATAATGAATTACATGCTCTAGTAAATTCGTCTTTTAATTCTTGTTTACCACAATAACTAAAACAAATTATATTAATTTTATTATTGTGTGATAATTTATGTATTAATCCTCCGCAGCCTAAAGTTTCATCATCTGTATGGGGTGAAAGAATAAGGATGTTTTTATTTTTAATTTCCATATTTTACATTGGCTTTTTCATATATTTCTTCTATTAATGTAATAACATTACTTGTTTCTTCCAAATTAAACTTATCTAAATTTCTATATACTTCAGGATGATTGGGACAAGAACCCTGGTATGAACCATATGAATTTGGATCTTTTGAATATGAATATTGCTTCAATAAATTTTCATATTGAGTGGTACTACCATAACTTAGAAAATTAGCAGATTCTATTATGTTAAGTGCTTTGCCCCCAATTTTAATATACCCATTTGATCCCATTAAGGTTATTGAACTTTCAATGTTGTGTGGTTCAGATGCTATAGTAGATTCAATAGTACCTCCAAAATCTCCATAATCAACTAAAGAATAAACTGTATCTTCTATTACCCCTTCTTTATGTTTAGTTGTATAAGTTTTAGTAGATAAAACTTCTTTAGGATTACCTATTAAATGCTGTAATATGTCTAGGTAATGTACTCCTGTTTCATATAGTATTCCTCCCCCTACATTAGGTTCTCCTCTCCAACCTGAAAAATATTCTAATGGTCTTTGCCATCTTTGGGTAAATGAAAATCCTCTAATAATACCTAGTAAGTTTCTATTTAGAATTTCTTTAGTTAAAGATACTGTTGGGTTTAATCTTACTTGAAGAACACAATAAGCTTTTTGTTTTTCTTTTTTAGATACTTCTAATATTTCATTTAAATCTTCTATATTAAATGTTACAGGTTTTTCTATTAATACACTACATTTTTTTTCTAAAGAAAAAATAGCTTGTTCTTTATGTAGTGAGTTTGGAGTTGCTATTACTACAAAATTTAAATCTTCCACCAAAACCATTTTTTTATAATCCGTATAAAAAGGTACATTATATCTTTTTCCTAAACTTTTTACTAGGGATTTTTGAATATCACATACTGATATTAATTCAAAATCGGGGTTTGCTTCTATTGCTTCTATGTGTCGTGGGAAAATCCCACCACATCCTATTATTCCTACTTTATATTCCATTATTATTTTATTTTTGCTGGGTTTCCAAATGCTTTAGAATTATTAGGCATGTTTTTAGTTACTACACTTCCAGCTCCAATTAATACATTTTCACCTATTGTTACACCACAAATTATAGTACTATTTGCTCCTATTGAACATCCCTTTTTAAATAATGTTTCTTTAAAATTTTCCCTTTTCCATTCACCTTGAGCTTTAGGATATAAATCGTTTGTAGTTATTGTATTAGGTCCTAAAAATACATTATCTTCTAAAGTAACTCCCTCATATAGTAAACTATGATTTTGAATTTTGCAATTATTTCCTATAATTACATTAGGTCCTATATGAACCCCCTCTCCTATTACACAATTTTTACCTATAATTGCTCCTTTACTTACATGGCTAAATGCCCATATTTTAGTTCCTTCTCCTATAGTTGATCCTTCATCAATTATTGATGTTTTATGTTTAAAATAATTCATAATATATTTCCTATTTTTAATAGAACTGGGCTTTCATATTTAGTTATATATAAAGAACTGTCTATAGTTTTAACTACAAAGCTTTTATCATCAAAAATTTCAATTATTTCTCCTTCTTTATTATTAGGGTAAGATATCTTACTATCAAAAGGTTGAGATTTCCAAATCATAACTTCTTTATTGGGGGTAAAAGCCCCTGGATAGGGTTTAGTAACTGCTCTAATTAAATTATATATTTCCTTAGTGGATTTTTGCCAATTTATAATCCCATCTTTTGGGGTACGTTTAGGATAATAAGTAGCTTTAGAATGATCTTGTTTTATAGTTTTTACTTTATTTTCAAATATTAAAGGTAAATTTTTAAGCAACATTTTTCTTAAACATATTTGAACTTTATAATAAGCAGTTTTACAAGTATCCCATTTATTTAAATCAAATTCCATAAAGTCAATTATATCTCCTGAATCTGCCCCCGGATCTAGATAAAATATATGTAGAATAAATTTATTTTTATTTTCTATTAGTGACCAATTAATAGGAGATCTCCCTCTACCTTTAGGTAAAAATTCAGAACTACCATGGGCCCCCAGTGCCCCTATATTTAGAGATTTAATAATATTATCTGGTATTAATCTTTGCCATCCGAATACCATCATTAAATCAAATTCATTTTCATTAAAAAAAGAAATATCTTTTTCCCCACTTAAATTGTACTTTTCAGGATAGTAAATAGGTATATTATATTTTTTAGAAATATCTGAAAAGTCTTTATATCCTGATACCCCAAACTTCTTTGCTTGGTTTGGGGTTAAAGAAATTATATAACTAATTTGTATGTTGTTTTCTAATAAATGGGTTAACAACTCATAACCTGATTCAATACAATTTAAAAATGATATTTTTTTCATTTATTTAATAATTTTCTAAAGGGGTATTATTATACCACCAAAAAGGATGGGTTAACATATATAATTTATCCTTATCTTTTTCAATCCATTCAAGCATATCACCTTCTCTCCACCTTGCTCCAGAATCTGATATGTATTTCATTTGTTGTGTGAATATAGGGAAATAACTTTCATATTCCAAATTAAATTCTAAAATGTTTAAGGGGGTTACTTGAATTCCTGTTCTTAAAGGTTCATGAGTAGAGATACCTTTAATTTGAGTTTGGAATAATAAATTAAAAGCTTTAATTTCTTGTTTTAGATATTCATTTGGATTAGAAGATAAAGATGAAAAATCTGGTTCTTGGTGTAATCCTATCTCATGCCCTAAACCTTGAATAGATTTAATAATATTATAAGAATTATACTCTAAAGAATTATAATATTTAGAATGTAACCTAATAAAATATGTTGAAGAAATACCTAATTCATTTTCAATTTGAGCAAATTTTAAAGCATTATCTAATGAAAAATCAATATCATGTCTCATGATAATTACTTTATCATACTCTTTTATTAAATTATACTGTTCACACTTTAAAAATTTATATTTTTTATTTAAAGCTAAATGTAAGGTATCTTTATAATGATTGAATGTAAAATTACCCATTTATAATATTTTTAATATGTGAAATAATTTTTTTAGGTTGATAATAATCATCTAACCATTTTAGTATACCTGAATATAATTCTATTAAATCTTCGTCTGTGAGGGAAATAATTTGTGAAATTATATTACTAATATTATTAGGATCAGTTGATAAATCTACAATAGGAATTTCATCTTTTCCAGTTGTTTTTACTATAGAATCAAAACAATTATTTACTGTACAAAATACTATATTAGAATTAAATAAAGCTTCTAAAGAAGCAATCCCATATCCTCCCCAATGGGGGGAAAATTGATCTATATAAAATAATGACTGTTTTTTTTCTTCTATAACTTCTGAATGGGGAATATTAGTTAAAAACTTCAAATCATATTTTGGGGGTAAATTTAAATTATTAATAGAATTAATTATTTCCTTAGTTCTTTTTTGTGTTGAATTTGATGGGATATGGAGAATTGTTTTGGAACTTTGTTTTAATTTGTTTTTAAAATTTTTTAAAAGAAGTTTAGTATCAAAATTAAAATATTGATAAGGAAATAAAGGAAAATCTATTTTTTCTTTAGGTGAAAGATAATATAAGTCAAAAGCATATAAATGTTTATAAATTTTATTTCTTAAAGGATGGTTATTATAAAAAGAATAAATTTGTCTATAGCAAGATCCGGGATGCCAAACACAAAATTTAGCTTTAATTTCAAATAAATCAAAACCATATATAGAGCTAAATTTAGATATTGTTTTATATGTTGAGTTAGGTTGTTGACCCTCCCAAGATTCTTCTCCAAAAATAATAATGTCACTTTCTAATAAAAATTTTTTAGATTCCTCTATTTCATCTTTACCACAAATTCCTAAATCATAATCATGTTGTACATTATATTTGAAACGATGGGGTCTGTAGCATATAGATTTGGATTGAATATCTTCACTATGTTTATTTAAACATTGAGAATATTCTGTAAGAACATTCGCAAAATCAACTTCGGCTATAAAACTAATCTTCATAATTTACTATAACGTTCATTTTGTTTTTCTTGTCTACTAATTGTTTTATTATGATATATAGAATATTCTTCCATTACTGGAAGTTGAGTTATTGTCTTATACCCTTCTACCATCCCATGTACTTTATGCCCAGACCATTGTATTTCTGTAGTGTTTCTATACACACGTTTTTGTTGGTCAGGCCAATTAACCCATCCTTTTTCATTTACTCTCCAACCCCATTTTTGAATATGATTCTCAGTTAAACCCTCTACTAAGTTAACCCTTGGTAATAAAAATACATCTATATTACTATTTTCTATTAGTATAGGAGCTAAAGATTGAATTAAATTTTCATGAGGAATTTCATCCGCATCAATTTGGAATACATAATCTCCAGTACATTTAGTTCCTAAATAATTTTTATTTTCTAGGAAATTTTGTTGGAAATCAAATGGATAAAATTTAATTTGTTCCCTATGTTTGTTAAGTACTTGATGTACCTCTTCAGTTACTCGGTTTTGATCATAAACAATAACTATTTCATCCTCAGACCTCATTAGAGGTTGAATATGGTTTATTAAATTTTCTAATTCTTTATCCTCATTGCATACTGTAATAGCATAACTTATTTTCATTTCAATAATTTTGATTCAATATACGAATTATATTTTAGGGAACCAAATTACTCTGGTAGGACATTTATATAGCTTAATGCTTCCATGAAGTCTCTTTCATCAAACATCTTCATAGTAGTCATATCCATTCTATGTTCATAATATTGATCTTTTTTATTAGGTATTGGGTATTTTTCTTTTTCTTTTTCTGTAACTTCTATAGCTTTTACAGCTGCCCATTTCCAATTTTCTGCTTTAGAACCATTAGCAAATACCATTCCTTGTTTAGGTAAATTTATAGTTGAAGGTAACCATGATTTACCTTCTTCATCTTCATAAATTAAATCTTTATAAAGTTCTGGGAGGGTTTCTATTTGTTCATTTAGAAATTCTTCATTAGATTTCATTAATGAATTACTTTGAAATCCACAACCATAACACATATGATTAGTTATTTTATCATTTATTTCTTGTGAATAACAAGCATCAGACCCACATCTGGGGCATTCTGTTAATTTATCTGCGTTCATGCTTTAATTTTTTGTAATTTTGGTAATTTTAATTTGGGGGGTTTTGTTTTTCCTGGGTTGTTTAATTTTGGTAAATTCAATTTGGGTAGTTGTAATTGAACTTGTTTAGGAGCTTCTATGACGTTTTTATCTAATATTTCACCTAACAATTCTTTCATTTTACTATATGTAAAATTTTCCTTACAATATTGGGCTTGACGTTTAGCATTTGGGATAAAACCCTTGTATTTTTTAAAGGTATCTTTTAATACTCTTCCTAATTGCATTACATCAACATCAAACCATTTAGATCCTTCTATAAACCAGTTATTTCTAGCACTTGGGTGTATATCATTTAAAGTACCAGGTAATAAAATGCTCATATCCTGTTTAAGGAAATCAGTATGACCTGACCATCCTGTGGTTATTATTGGTTTTTTAGTTTGGGTGAATTCAAGTAATGGTCTTCCGAATCCTTCTCCCTTAGTTAAACTAACCATAGCTTTAACTTTAGAATGATTATATAGTTCATTAATTTCACTATCAGTAAAATCCCCATGGAGTAAATAAACATTAGGACATTTCCCCTTTATTGTTTTCTTTATATCTTGGATTTTCTTTAAAGTCAAATCCCTATCCATATAAGAAGCTCCAGAATGAGATGTTTTTAATATTAAGGCAGGTTGTTTTTGTTTGTTTTTGAAAGTTTCACAAAATGATTTAATAAGTAAACCTATATTTTTCCTATCATGCCCAAAATCCCCTTGTATCCAATGACCTAGAAACAAATAGCAAAATTCCTCTCTTACATTTGATAAATCCAAGGTTGGTTTTACTTGTTTATAAGTATCCTTATTAAAACCTTCAAATAATATTTCTGTTGGAGTTGTTAACTCTATATTCCCTATTACTTGGTTTGTTTGTTTATCATTTTTTTGGAATTTACTATGTTTTAAAACATCAATAGTATGTTTAGAAGAACCTAATATTAAATTCATTCTATTACATCCTTCAATCCAATCAGCAGGTGCTATTGTTGATTCAATTCCTGCTGTAACCCCAATATTGTAACTTCCTTGGGGTTGGAATTCGTTAGGAATGGTAATTTGCATCCAAATATCAGGTTTAGGGTATTGTTTATTAGGTTCTGGTTGGAATAGATGCTTATTTAAAAATTCCCATTCAGGGTGGTCATCTATAAACCCCCAAGGTGTATTACCCCATCTTTGGGCTAATATTTTCACATCATATTTATCTAATTCTATAACTGCTTTGGCTACATCCCTTGAACGACTCCCATATCCTGAATATGTGTCTATTGGGCAACTTATTATAAATGTTGGTTTATTCATATTTTAATATATTAAGGCGTGTGTTTGTATTTTTTTAATATTAGTATTAGTATCTATAAGTTCGTATTTTTCTCTTGGTTTCCAAGTATTAAATAATTCATCTATAGCTTCAATTACTTTATTGCTCATTTTTACAGCAGTAAATCCGGCTTCATCACTTAAAGCCCATTCTCTACCCTTCTTACCTCTTTTATCTCTTTCTTCAGGGGATAAATCATATACCTTTCTGATTTGCTTTGAGGCATCTTCTGCTGTACATCTATCATCCCAAATATAAGGGGTTACAGGAGAACCTTGTAAAGAACGACTTGTTGGGAAGACTGGAAAAGCCCATTCCCCATGTTTTTTATAGGTACCTAAATGGTTAGATGGAAAATCTTCATCAAAATCTATCCACCCCCCTTTCTTAACACCAGGGCCTTCATCCATATCATATTCGAATCTCATTTGATCTTGCATCCCCCCTGTTACATTAGCTATAATAGGGGTTCCTGTTAACATTGCTTCAGTTAATGTTAATCCCCACCCTTCATTTGAGGTTAATAAAATTTGAACATCTGATAGGTTATAAAGGGAATTTAATTCATTAGCTGATATTTTATTGGTTGAGAAATAGATAGCATTTGGGTATTTTTCTTCAAATAATAATTCCCTAACAGCTTCTAAATCAGTTCCATGTTCACATACTACTTCAGTATGTAATAGGAAAGCACACTTATCTGCTTTTTCTTTAGGAAGTGAATCTAAAAACATTCTAAAAGCCATCATAGTGTCAGGAATTTGTTTCCTTCTAATATTCCTAGAATTAAAGAACATTAAAAAATCTATTTCTTTGTCACCGAAAATCTTTTTCTTTAACTCACTTATTTCTTCAGAATTTCTATCAATTGGGAAATAAATTTTAGAATTCAACCCATGAGGGACGTATTTAATAACCTTATTTTTAGCTTTATCACCTAATACAATTTTATTTATATTTACTGTTTGTTTGGAAATTCCTAATAATGCATCACATGATTCATAATAAGCTTTATTGTATAAAGGTGCAGGATAATCATCCCAAATGTTAAGATAAACTATAGGTGTGGTTTTTCTAATTTCATTTTCTATTTGAAATAACCAAATAAAATACCTTGGATCCGTAATTATGAAAAGAGCATCGGGTTTTTCAAGCTTTATTATCTGTCTAATCAAATCTGGGTTACCATATCCATCTACAGGATATAAAAAAACATTTGAATCTTCTAAACCTGTTTCTTTATTAGTATCGGGGCTTAAATCAAAACGTTTTCCTTTATCGGGATGTTTTATAGCTCCCGCTATTTGAACCCAATTAAAATGTTGAGCTGTATGTAGAACCATTTCCTTAGCAACTGTTGCGACCCCTGAATTCACTCTAATATCATCACATATTAAGAGTATTTTTTTCCTTTTATCTTTAGGAATGTATTTGAAATCTTTATTCATATGTTATTTTAATTTTAAATCGTGGTTAGTAATTGTTCTTCTAAATTCTTCATTTTTCATGTAAAGGTCAACTGCTCTTTCAGATAATTTTTGAAAGGAAAATTTTCTTTTAATACATTCAATTCTAAAACTATCCCATAGTTCGTTATCAATTTTTACACTTGTTAATTTTTTATCTGCCATTTTATTTGTTTTAATAATATTATTATATATAAGTATATTAGGGTTTGGAAATATTAATTCCTAATCCACATAATTCCTTATTGTCTTTAAAGGGACAGAAATTACAATTCCATTCTGATGCCCTTGGTTCCATTTCTTTTTTAGTATAAGTGTTATCAACAAAACAAGTTTCAATAAATTCATTTAAAGCCTTTGTTGCTCTACCTATTTTTATTTTTCCTGATGGTGGTGAAAATTCTTGAATTGGTTTTTGTGGATAGTCCCCACCTGTGTATACTTTTCTTCTTACTATAAAGAATTCAATATCAATATCTTTTTCTGGGATTCCAAATTGTTCTGAAAAGTATTTTTTATAAAGAATTAACTGGTATTGTTTTTCTTCATCATTTTTAGCGTAATCATTCCACCCCTTTGTTGATGTCTTTATATCAATTATTTTAAAGGTATTAGTTGGTTCATGATAAAAAACTACATCTAAAAACCCCATATATAAAATATCCTTAAATTTTGGATTTGGTGCTATTAGTATTGGGGTTTCAATTCCTACTAAATGCCATCCTCTTTTAGTAAAATATCTCCCTCTTTTCTTTTTAATATATGATAAAATTTCTACACCATCATTATAAAATTCTTGTAATTCTCCTGGTTGGGAGAAATGTTGTTTTTTATTCTTTTTATAACCCGCCATATAATGTTCCCTAATCTTTTCTTTTAAGAGCTCATTAATATCTATCCTATCAGCTTCTGCTCCGCTTTTTTCATACATTACTTCTAAATAATGTTGTAAAGTTTCATGAAATGCTGTTCCAAATATTGTATGAATACTTTGGGTGTAAATCTTATGACCATCCCTATATTGGAGTGACCATTGTTTGGGGCATTTCTTCCACATTGAATATTGTGAATAAGAGATGTTTTTTTGGAAAGCATAATTAACCTCTTTGGGTTTAAATTGCTTAATTTCCCTTACTATTGGGGGGATTTTTTTAACCATATTTTATCTTTTCCATTGACCTTTCTCAACTAATTGAGCTATGATACCATAATTAACTATGTCTTGGTAAGTATCAATCAAGGGTTCGTTTCTAGTACTTTGTTTACTGATGATTAGGTTTTTCCACCTATTTACTTTATCTGAGAGTCTATACCAAAGTCCAGTTAAGGCAAATTCTTTTTCTTCTT
>Ga0208299_1001749_pt1 | contig 15575 bp, 16 predicted proteins | sample 15_taG_FD_184089 | JGI IMG/M metagenome (GOLD analysis project Ga0208299, IMG submission 184089) | Marine viral communities from the Subarctic Pacific Ocean - 15_ETSP_OMZ_AT15312 metaG (SPAdes) (version 2) | ecosystem: Environmental > Aquatic > Marine > Oceanic | place: Pacific Ocean | collected...
TATTCAACAACGGATCCAAGAGGGGTATGGGTGTTGGATTAAAAAACTTTACATTTGAATTTAGAGGCTCAGATCCATTTTCTATTAAAAAAGATATTCGAGCAACTTTGGGAATACACACAACAAGCTTTAACGACTTAATTATAGAAAGGAAGGGCAAAGGAATGACTTCTGGTAAAGAAGCTCGTTATAGTTTTGCAGAGCTTGCTCTTAAGACAGGAAAAACTCCTGAAGAATTTAGAAAAAAACTTTCAACCATCCAACAGGAAAATCTGGATAAGCTAAATTTTAGATTAAAGGCTGTAGTTGGGTGGGCAGTCCCAATGAAAACCTCTCTGTCTTTTACAAAATCAGAGTTCGATGCGATTAGAGACTCTTATATCGTTTTGAATTTAACCCCCGTTACTCATGAATTCAATTTTGGAGAGCAGGGTCAAGTAGATTTTAATATACAATTCTATGCCTATATAACTGATTATTTTAATAATCCCACTTTTAACATTTTTAGTGATTTTCAGATTGAGTCTAATAGGATTGGAAGAAAACTTCTTTACAATTTCTTAAATAAAGTAAACTGTGATAGTGAAGAGTTATCACAAATTAAAAAATCCGATTCTATAGTTATTGCAGCAGAAAAAGTTTCAAGCTTTAAGACGATCATTTCAAGTCTAAAAAGTAGAAAAAAGCTATATTTTTATAACCTCACTACTGAGCAGATATTAGAATTTGTAAGAAATGGGTTTATAAAAAATGCGCCCACACCATCGCAGACTAAAGATAATAGTGTTGATAAGATAAACGAATATTTTGAAACTATTGTTAGCTCGACAGAAGGGATCAGCGAAGAAGATAAGAAAAATTTAAAGTTCTCTTTATCTGCCGCAACCTCTCAAAGAGGGGAAGTTAGTTTCTTCTTTTTAACAGATCTGCTAGATGTGATAATGGATAATATTGATCGCACACTTGATAAGATTTCTACACAGTTACCAAAAGATAAGCAATTTTTGAATTATTTTGATTCGATTTCCAAACAGGGCTACGACATTTCTGAAGGATTAAAACAAGATTTCAAAGATTATCTTGAAGACGGAACGCTTGGGTTAGCCAAAAAAGAATTCCTAAGACTTAAAAAATCTAAAGAACAATTTTCAAAACTAAGAATCATTTTAGGTCCAACAGAAATTGTAGATCCATTTGATTCCTCCAAAGTAGTGTTTTGTTCTCTCGGAGACATACCAATTTCTTTGAATTTTTTTGTTGACTTTATGAGTTCCAAAGTTTTGTCTAGCGAAGAAGTCTACTATCCAATAAACAATTTTATCAAAGATATCACAAGTGAATTACTTAGAAACTTTCTCAACAATGATTCTTGTTTTGCATTCCAGAACAAGCAGAAAGTTCGAATCTATTCTTCTGTTATTACAGCGTTTAACAAAGAAAAAAATGATGGCTCGAATGTTGATCAGATAACAAAGTATATGTTACCAAGCGGAAATAGAATAAATGCTAAAACTTTTCCAATCAAGCCTTTGCTGAATGTATCTGGACCAAGCCGGAGCCCAGTTGTTCTCACAGAAAACAACAGAGAATATAATTATTTTATTTTTTACGCTGGAAGGTCTTATCCAGTTGACAAGATGAGGGGTAATGAAGCAGAAGATAATAAGAGAGGAATCTTTCATTATATTCAAGGAAAAGACAGAGGTATTGTCCAGACAATCAGTTTACAAAAAACCGATTTACCGGGTCTCAAGGAGTTGAGATTTGAAAAAGAAGGGTTTGATGGTCTGACACAATTAAGAGAAGTCTATAATGCAAGTGTGACTTGTTTTCTAAATGTTCAGACATTTCCTGGCACTTATATCTATGTAGATCCAAAGGGGTTCATCCCAGAATATCAAAAACCTCAAGACTTTACGCAATTTGGAATAGGGGGTTATTATATGGTCACTCGTTCTGAACACACAATAGAGGCAGGAAATGCTCAAAGTATTATTACGTCTAAATGGGTAGCAGACACAAATGGCGTTGCTAAAGCTCAAGATGGTTCAGGAAAAGTAGATAGAAAGCCCGACAAACAAGTCAAGTGTGCAGTAAAAACTCAAGCAAGAAAAGAGCAAGCTAACGCTATATCTAACCCTGAAACTAATGCGGTGGATAAGATCAATAAGAGAAGCGGTGGGACAGGACACACATATGGCTCAGCAGGAAAAGCATAATGTCAACATTTTACAAAGAAAACAACAACGAAACCTCTCTGGAGTTATTTAATAAGAAGCTTGTTTACAAATCTGATGTCTTAAAGACAGGTTATTCAAACCTTATAGACTTCAATTTTGCAGAAAAAGCTCTTTATGGAAAAGTAGGGAGGACCTATATTCCAATAGCTGCTAATCCAAGCTTAGTTAGGTTTAAGGATTTCACAAGCTCAGGCAATCCACAACAAAACTTACAGGCAATAGGGTTTGTTGTGGATGCCTTTGAAGCAATAGCTCAACAGTTTAAGAAAGCAGAACAATCAGGCAAAATTTATTCTAACGATCCTAATCTTACTAATCTAAAGGTTTATAAAAGCTATAAATCAAATAATATTAGTTATGAAGAATATCAAATTAATTTCATTAAAGCTTTAAAGACAAATATGAATATTAATAATATTCATAATTTTCAAACATTCATAAAAGAACTCCTAGCTACTGTTAGTATTGTAACAAGAACTTACCCGTTGTCAATGCCTGCTTACACAAAAAGTAAACTAAATAGCCTGACCAATAGTGGACTTGCTCTTGAGATTGCCGATGCACCCTACGATAACGATGATCAAAAAATAAATGATTTCGTAAACAGCAAGAACTGGGAGTTCTATGTAAATGCTTGTAACTCCTATGGCTTTATGATCGACATCAATGCTCCCTGGAGATTGATCGCTGACATTGACTCTGAAGCTATGATGGGTTATGCTAGTGCTTATGGACTTAGAAGCACCGATGCAATCTTGGCTTTGGGGTTCTCGACAACTCATAATAGATTTTACAACCAAATGCCACAGCAACTATTAAGGCTCTACAACGAGATGGTCCCGACACATATTCCAACATTTGATGAATGTGGTTCCAAGATCATAACCACAGAACGCTACACTCTTCAGTCGCTACAACAAAAATTCTCAAACGATTTCTTCATGAAGTTTTATTTTGATCTTCGGTTCTCGGAAGAAGAGAACACCTTCAGTGTAGCCGAAAAACAGAGGATCATCAAGGATTGCTTGCAGCTATCAAAGTCTTCAGATAACCGCACTGCTCTGGGAACTTTCGAGCGTTACGTCAATCAACCATTTGACTACAGAGGATCCTTGAGTTATCTTATAGAAGCACAGAGACTCAGAGAGGACACATGATATTCCAGACACTTGACGACAAGTCAGAGTGTGTCGGCATCTACACTAATGGAGCCCTTCACTTTGATGGCATCCCAGAGGGGCTGACCAAGACTTGGAAGTACACTGGATCCATTCAGGATCCTACAATCAAATATGCTTGGCTCTATACAGTTGGAAAAAACCTTCAGGAAGCTTGTCCTGAAAGCCTAAAAGAAGAATTGAACGAGGTTCAGAAAACCTTCAAGGCTTATTTGCTTTCGTTTAAGATAGCTCGCATCGACCTACGACAGAATTGCTTCTTCGATCTCGTTCCTTCGGACTTCTTAATGCAGTTCTGTGAGGTTCGCAACAAGATCACTAAGCATGTTTTCGACACTTACGAACAGCCAGCCAATTATGATCAGCTAGACAAGATCTACAAGTTAATTCACAAGATAAGTTACCAGAAGCTGAACATCAACGTAGATGGCTGCCGTCACTTGATGACATCCACAAGCGACCGAGAAGACATCAAGAACCTTGTAAAAAATAAGTCGCACTATGTGAGCTATAATCTTTTTGGAACGGTTACTGGACGACTCACAACCCAAAGAGACAGCAATCCGATCCTAACGATGAAGGCAAAGTTCCGAGAACTCATTAAGCCAACAAATGATTGGCTTGTGTCTCTGGATTACAATGGAGCAGAGGTAAGGACATTCCTATCCCTCTCTGGGCATGACCAACCGCAGGAAGACATCCATAGCTGGAACATGAGGCATCTCTATGGAGGTTCTCCAGTAGATCGTGATGAGGCAAAGGTAAGATTTTTCTCGACACTCTATAATGTGAACGATATGTCACTTAATGGCTCCGTTTACAGCCGAGAAGAGGTACTCTCAGAGTTCTACAGAGACGGAAAAATCAACACACCGACCGGCAGACAAATTAAAGTAGAGCAGCGTAAGGCACTGAGCTACTTGATTCAAAGCACGACCTCGGACTTGACTCTTGACCGAGCCGTAGCACTCGATAAGGCTCTTGAAGGCACAAAATCTAAGGTTGCCTTTATTGTCCACGACGAGGTTGTGCTAGACATAGCAGATGAAGACAAAGAGAAGATTCCAGAACTCAAAGCAACCTTCGAGAACAACAAGTTAGGCAACTTTATGGCTAATATCAAGGCAGGTAAGGACTATGGAAGTCTGAAAGAGTTGAAGCTATGATTTCGCTAATAGGCATAGGCGAAGCTGGCTGCAATGTGGTCTCTCTGTTCGAGAATCACAAGGAATACAACTGCTTTTTATTTTCTCCAGATCAAGAGAACACAAAATACACACGAAAGTTATCGAAAGTAGCAAAAGCAGAGGATTGTGAGGGAAAGGCACCCAAACTATCCTCGTACAAGACAAAAGAGGCAATACAAGACAGGGTTCAGGTGTTCCTATGCGGCTCATCGTTCTCTGCGAACTATACACTTGCGATTCTACAACAGATAAAAGACAGAGAGATAGACATCTTCTACATCAAACCAGATGTAGACCTCTTGATTGGGGATGTGAGATTACAAGAGCGAGCGATCTTTGGTATTCTACAGGAGTATGCCCGGTCTGGTTTATTCAAGAGCTTCACGATCTTGTCCAACCCTTCAATCGAGAAGACAATAGGCGAGATTCCAATAAAAAAATACTTTCACACAATCAACAAAAGCATCTATTATGCGGTTCATTACTTAAATGTTTTTGATCACACCACGGCGCTTGTAGGCAATCTTTCCAAGCCCTCAGATGTTCAGAGAATCCGCTCCGTAGGCATAGTCTCAGTCGATAAATTAACTGAGAATTGGTACTACAAATTAGAGGAAGATCGTGACGTAGCATACTACTTATGTATAGCAAACGAGCGCCTGGAAACGGACGGAAAACTCCACTCCCGAGTGGTCGAGAGCCTAAAAAACAAACCCCGAAACGCATTCAAAAATGTGACTTATGGAATCTATGAGTCGCCTTACGAAACCGACTTCGGATTCTGTGTGGCTCACACAAATTTCGTTCAAGGACAAAAACTACTTGACAGCATAGGCTGATCACGTTACTTTATAGATGAGCAAGGGAGAAGCTCACAGACATCCTCCCAAAACAAATACGCTTGACAGGACTTGGACGGCGTGTTACATTAAGATGGTAAGGAACGCTTACTATACTATACCCAACAACAAGGAGACTATAATGGGAATCAACATGGAGCTAATGCGGAAGAAGCTCGCCGCACTACGAGGAAACGGAAAGAGCGACAGGACAAGCGTCTGGTTCAAGCCAGAAGAGGGGGATACAGATGTCCGTATTGTCCCTGCTGCTGATGGAGATCCACTTAAGGAGGTCTTCTTCCACTATAACATTGAAGGACATCGCGGCGGGGTTATGTGCCCCAAGCGTAACTTTGGTGAGGCGTGCCCAATCTGTGATTTCGCTTCACAGCTATGGAAGGACGGCACCGAAAACAACGACGAGGAGACCAAGAAGCTTGCTAAGTCTCTCTTCGTTCGCAATCGTTACTTCTCGCCAGTAGTGGTGCGAGGGCTTGAGAGCGAGGGCGTGAAGGTTTATGGCTACGGCAAGCAGGCTTATGAGCTTCTGCTGGGCTACATCCTAGACCCCGAGTATGGCGACATCACCGACCCGCAGGGCGGCACTGACATCACCATCACCTACACGAAGCCGACTGCTCCGGGCGCTTACCCGAAGACAAACATGAAGATGCGACGCAACACCAGTTCGCTTCTGCCGGATGCAGACGCAATCCCCGGTCTGCTACAGAACATGCCTGACATCGATGGACTGTTCACTCGTCACACCCCCGCAGAGGTGTCAGCTATTCTTGATAGTATGCTCTCTGGCGATAAGTCAGCAGAGAGTCGGTCAAGAGAGACAACGCAGTACAACCAGGGCGGTAAGTCCAGTGTTGATAAGGCATTCAACGATCTAATGGCTGGCTAGTAAAAGCTCCAAGCTCCAGTCTGCCCCCACCCCTAAAAAGGTGGGGGTTTTCTGTTGCGCTTTTAGTAAATCTGTGTTATAATTACTACTGGGCTTTGTCCCAAAATTAAATAAAAATAAAGAAAAGAAAAGAAAAGTTAAAAACAAGGAGAACTTAATGGCTAAAGCAAAAGCTAAGGCTGGACGTGTTTCTATGTCCGATCTTAGAGCGATGATAAACAAAAAGGCAGGTCGCAATGTCGCTCACGACCTCCGAGAAGATAATCCCACAGAAGTAAAGCAGTGGATTCCAACAGGATCCCGATGGCTTGATTCTATCGTTTGTAAGGGAAAATACGCTGGCATTCCTGTAGGCAAGGTAACAGAGTTGGCTGGCTTAGAAGCGACAGGCAAGTCGTTCTTGGCAGCCCAGTGTGCCGCAAACGCACAGAAGATGGGGATTGGAGTAATTTACTTTGATTCTGAGTCCGCGATTGATCCAACCTTCTTGGAGAAGGCTGGGTGTGATATTGGGGCTATGATGTATGTTCAAGCTCAATCAGTAGAGTTTGTGCTTGAGACCATAGAAGAACTATTGGGAGCAGCCGATGAGCAACTTCTATTTATTTGGGACTCTCTGGCATTCACCCCGTCAGTTTCAGATGTAGCAGGCGACTTCAACCCTCAGTCATCAGTAGCAACCAAGGCTCGCATTCTTGCGAAGGCGATGTCAAAGTTGGTTATTCCACTCGCAGACAAGAAGGCTACGTTCCTTGTTCTCAATCAGTTGAAGACTAACATCCCCCACGGACCGATGGCAAGACAGATTGCGATGACCACGCCTTACATCACCCCAGGCGGAAAGGCTATGCACTATGCTTACTCTCTTCGCATCTGGCTTACAGGTCGCAAGAGCAAGGCAGCCTATGTGCTTGATGACAATGGTTTTCGCATTGGTTCAGAAGTCAAGGTCAAGCTTGAAAAGTCTCGTTTCGGAACACAGGGTAGAACTTGCACATTCCGAATCTTATGGGGAACAGAATCAATTGGTGTGCAGGATGAAGAGTCTTGGTTTGAGGCTCTGAAGGGCTTTATGACTGTGGCAGGCTCTTGGTATACTTTAACACGCGGAGGATACTCTAAGAAGTTCCAACCCAGCAAATGGGTCGAGATTCTACAGAATGATCCAGAGTTTAAACAGCACGTTATAGACTTTATGGACGAAGTAGTGGTTCAGAAGTTTGATAAACGCGAAGGCGAAGCGTCAGACTTCTATGAAGTAGACGATGGGGCAGACAAAGCCTCTTGACAGACAGCCTCCAGCCCGTTATATTATGGGCTGGAGGTAATCTATGAAGCGCGTACTCGTAATCGACGCCCTCAATATGTTTTTGAGGGCGTTTATTGTTGATCCCAGCCTGTCTAACCACGGGCAGCCTATTGGCGGGATTAAAGGATCTATCAAGATCCTACAGAAACTGGTTAGAATGACAAATCCAAATGAGATTGTGATTTGTTGGGACGGACCAAACGGATCTCAAAAGCGCAAGGCTATGAATTCGTCTTACAAAGAAGGTCGGAAGCCTCTGCGCCTGAATCGTTCTGTTCACAATCTAACAGAGAACGAAGAGATCCAGAACAAAGTCTGGCAGCAAATGCAGATCATCGAGTATCTAAACCAGATGCCCATTATCCAGCTTATTCTTGAGAGAGTTGAGGCTGATGACATCATCTCTTATGTCTGCAATTCAACACATTATAAGGGTTGGCAGAAGGTAATCGTCTCAAACGACAAAGACTTCTTACAGCTTTGTGACGAAGAGACTGTGGTTTATCGCCCAACCACAGACAAGATTGAAACCAAGAAGACCGTGATCGAGTCTATGGGAGTTCATCCCACCAATATGGCGCTCGCCCGCGCTATGGATGGAGACGCCAGCGACAATCTTCCTGGCGTCAATCGTGTTGGGATGAAGACGATCGCCACCAAGTTGCCGTTTATGAAAGAAGAACGAACCATCACCATCGACGAACTACTTGGTTACTGCGAGAGCATCGATTCAAAGCTGAAAGTCTACAAGAACATTTCAGAGTCAAAGGATCTAATCGAGCACAACTATCAGATGATGCAGTTGTATGCTCCGCTGATCTCTATCCAGGGTAAGCAGACTATTGACTATGCCCTTGAGAACTTTGAGTGTGAGTTCAACAAGACTGAACTTCTACGGCTTATGATGAACGATGGCTTCGGAGAACTGAACTGGGAAGAACTAAAGGGATTCCTTAACAGAATTTCTAGGGAATGTAAAGAGAGGTAACACTATTTACTACCGAGGTGTAGTAAATGGAAGAACTCTATGAATTTGATGAAGACTCTCTCAATGAAGAGGAAGTCGAACTAGACGAAAAGAAAAAGAAATCTAAAGGCAAGAAAGATGCTTGTTATCACAAGGTCCGCGCTCGTTATGATGTGTGGCCATCTGCTTATGCAAGTGGTGCTCTAGTTAAGTGCCGCAAGGTTGGAGCAGCAAATTGGGGTAACAAGTCTAAAAAGAAAGAAAGCATAGAGTTTGACGATCACTTACTACAGATTATCAAAGAAGAATATCAGGCAGTTCTATCCGAAAAAAAAAAGCTAACGGCTAAGCCTTCTTCCGAGAGTAGCCTTAAAGACTGGTTCGGTCGCAAAGGTGCTCCCGGTAAGAAGGGTGGCTGGGTTGATTGCAACACTTGCCGCAAGGACAAGAAGACAGGAAAGAAGAAGTGCTCACCATGTGGTCGCTCAGGCGACGAAAAGAGATCAAAATACCCCTCATGTAGACCCACCCCTGGCGCATGTGGCAAGAAAGGAAGCTGGGGCAAAAAGTCTAAGGGAGGCAAGAAGGGATGAAGTTGACAGAATCATACATCAAACAGGTTATTAGAGAAGAGTACGAAGCTCTTATGGCTGAGAAGAAAAAGAAAGCCTGCAAGCCTGCGAAGGGCAAGCGATTTGCAAAACGAGTAAATGGAAAGTGCCGCTCTTATGGTCAGTCAGGCAAAGCCAAGGGCGGCGGCGATCGTATTCGACCCGGCACAGCCAAGGGTGATGCTTACTGCGCACGATCCGCAAAGATCAAGAAATGTAAGAATCCACCTTGCGCCAACGCACTATCACGAAAGAAGTGGAAGTGTCGCGGCTCCAAGTCGATGAAATAGATAGACGGCGTCAAGAGTAAAAATAAAGCGTAACTCGCCTTGACTTTTTATCTAGGTGTGTTATATTTATAAGTGCGAGACCAAGGAGTGTTATGCTTGCACACAAGGCAGACTTTGGAAGGTATGGAAAGTCCTTCCAAGAGGGATTGGTTCAACTCATTTTTGAGGATCGACCCTTCGCAGATCAAATAACCGAAGTTCTAGATGTTGAGTTTCTAGAGCTTGAATACCTCCGCACATTTGTTGCGAAGATAGTCCACTATAGAACAAAGTATGGGAAGCATCCATCAACGAATGCGATGATCTCTATCTTGCGGACAGAACTTGACCGTGAGAACGAAGTAACACAGCAGCAGGTTCGTGACTACTTTGCGAGAGTCCATACAAATGAAATTGCTGACGACATAGACTACATCAAGGAGACCTCCTTGGACTTCTGCCGCAAGCAGAAGTTAAAGGAAGCTATGATGAAGTCGGTCAATCTCCTACAGACCTGCTCTTTTGACGAGATCTCAAAGGTCATCAACGATGCTCTAAAGCTAGGCTCTGAGAACAACTTCGGTCACGATTTCATCGCAGACTTTGAAGAGCGCTACAAGCCGAAGTTTAGACTTCCGGTCACAACAGGATGGAAAGAAATTGACACTATCACAAGTGGTGGACTTGGTAGAAATGAGCTTGGCGTCGTTATTGCCCCTACTGGTGCAGGTAAGTCTATGGCTCTTGTTCACCTCGGATCTCAAGCTATTAAAGAGGGCAAGACTGTTGTTCACTACACTCTGGAGTTGCAGGATACGGTTGTTGCTTGTCGCTATGACTCTTGTATCACACAATATCCTTTGTCCGATCTCACAAACTTCAAAGACGAGATCTTTGAAGAGATCAGCAATCTTGACGGAACTCTAATCGTCAAGGAATACCCAACTAAGTCTGCTTCAACGAACACCATCAAGTCACACCTTGCCCGTCTAGTAAAGAGGGGTATAACGCCCGGTCTAATCATCGTAGACTACGCAGATTTGTTGAGACCCGTCGTAGTGCGGAAAGAAAAACGAACAGAACTGGAGTCAATCTACGAGGAGTTACGAGGACTATCCAATGAAATGAATTGTCCTGTCTGGACCGCCTCACAGACCAACCGCTCTGGTCTAAATGCTGAAGTTGTAACTATGGAGCAGATCTCAGAAGCTTTTAATAAGTGCTTCGTGGCTGACTTCATTTGTACCTTGTCTCGTACCATCGAAGACAAGCAAAACAACAAAGCAAAGATGTTTATTGCAAAGAATCGCAATGGACCTGATGGGATCATCTATGACTTGTTCATGGACACATCAAGTGTAAACATCAAAATGTTGCCTAAGCCGGCTGTTCCTGCTGGTGCTGGACCACAAGTTGCAATGAATCCCGTTGCAATTGGAGCGAAGGAGCAAAAAGAAATCTTAAAAAATAAGTATGACAAGTTCAGAAAGCTAAGGAGTAACAGCAAATGAGAACACACATTCGTAGATTTAAACTATCAGATACATTTATAGAGCAATACAAAGATCGTGAAGTCCCTTGGGGTCCTCTCGGTTACATAACCTTTAAACGCACTTATGCTCGCCGCCTAAGTGAATTCAACGAAGAGGCTACTGGAACTGAAGAGTGGTTTCAGACTTGCCGACGAGTAATCGAGGGTATGTTTGACATGCAGAAACAGCATGTCTACAAACTCGGTCTTGAGTGGAATGACGCAAAGTCACAGAAGACTGCTAAAGACGCCTACGACAGACTATTCACCCTAAAGTGGACACCTCCCGGTCGTGGACTTTGGATGATGGGCACCAAGTTTGTAAATGAGCGCACGGCGGCTGGCTTGTTCAACTGCGCTTTCCGTTCTACCAGAGAGATAAACACTAGAGGTGGTTATCTATTCTCTTGGATGATGGATGCTCTTATGTTGGGCATTGGTGTTGGTTTTGACACGCTAGGAGCAGGCACCCTGATTATCCAGAAGCCTGACCTAACAGGAGACACCCACATCGTTCCAGATTCTCGCGAAGGCTGGGTTGATTCAGTGAAGATTCTGCTAAATGGATTCTTTCACGGCGCTAAAGTTCCAAAGTTCGACTACTCGGCTATTCGTCCTTACGGCGCACCAATTCATGGCTTTGGTGGAACATCGAGCGGCTCTGGACCTCTTGAGGAACTACACTACAGCTTGATGAAACTTTACTATGGGCGCGTTGGTCAGGAAATCACATCCGTTGACATCGTAGACACAGAGAACCTCATCGGTCGTTGTGTTGTCGCCGGTAATGTCCGCCGTTCTGCTGCGTTGGCTCTCGGAAATCACGAAGATCGTGATTACCTACAGATGAAGAACGATCAGGAGAAGCTCGCCCACCATAGGTGGGGTTCAAACAATTCTTTCCACGCCATCGTTGGTCAGGATTACACTTGGCACGCAGAGCAGTCACAGAAGAACGGAGAGCCCGGCTACATCTGGCTAGACAACGCAAGAACCCGTGGTCGCTTCGCCGATCCTCCGAGAGATGATGACAAGAATGTCATGGGCTTCAACCCGTGCGTCGAGCAGCAGCTTGAGGACGCTGAGCTTTGTTGCCTTGTTGAGACTTTCCCCGCTAAGCACGATACTTACGAGGATTACCTCGCAACTCTCAAGATTGCCTACCTTTACGGCAAGACCGTTACTCTCGCCAACACACATTGGGCTGAGACCAACGCAAAGATGCTGAAGAACCGCCGCATTGGACTCTCCCAGTCTGGTGTTGTTCAAGCATTCAACAAGTTTGGTCGCCGTAAGTTGATGGAATGGTGTGACAATGCTTATGAGCATGTTAAGGGTCTTGACGCAAAGTATTCTGATTGGCTTTGTATTCCAAAGTCTGTCCGAATGACCAGCATCAAGCCTTCTGGTACAGTCTCTCTCCTCAATGGCTCGACACCGGGTATCCACTACCCAGAGGACGAGTTCTACCTTCGCCGCATTCGTTTTGCGGCTGATAGCGACATGCTGCCTGCTCTTGAAGAAGCGGGATACAAGATTGAGCCTGACCATTATTCTCCGAACACTATGTGTGTTGAATTCCCTGTCCGCGAAGAACACTTTGTTAAGGGTAAGAGAGAGATCACAATGTGGGAACAACTAGAAATTGCAGCACAATACCAGCACTACTGGGCAGACAACTCTGTTTCTATCACAGTCACTTTCAAGCCAGAAGAAGCAGCAGACCTAAAGACTGCCCTTGAGATGTATGAGACGAGATTAAAGGCAGTCTCCTTCCTTCGTTATGAAGAGACTGGCTATGTCCAGGCTCCTTATGAGCCTATTAGCGAAGAGGAATATGAAGAGATGTCAAAGGGCATCACCCCCATTCATCGATTTGCTACTGACGAAGGTGGGGCTGGCACGAAGTTCTGCGATTCCGACCACTGCGAACTCTAGGAGGAAAAATGAAGTTCAATCACCTGCTCAATGAAAAAGAGCGATTACAATTTTGTAAAAATAGAAATCTTGTTGTTTGTAAATGGAAGCCTGTCTCTGAAGGACAGGCAAGCGCAGGCAATAATGTTTGCGTAAGCATGCTGTGCGATGAGTGTGGAGCAAGAACTGATAAGTTCCTACACTCTGAGGATTACAAAACACACGAAAAAGTTATTTTAAAAGAGGTAAATAATGATTAGACCAGTAAATAGGCACATCCTAGTTGATTACAATCCCCCACAAGAGAAGTCAGACTCTGGGATCTTATTGCCAGATGACTACAAGGCTCCAGAAGAGAACCACATCATAGTAAAAGTTCTCGGCGTGGCTGACGATGTGTCATTTGAATGCGAAAAAGGTGATCAAATCGTGATTGATAAGAAGATGTTGAGCGATTTAGTTATTGATCATTCTACTTATTACACGATTTTAGAGAACTATGTAATAGGGGTAATCGATTAAATGAATAAAGACTTTTACAACCAGTCATCAGCATCCAACCTGGGCTGGGATCCAACTTGGTTTGGAGAGAAGCATTATGATGATAAACTTGTAAGAGCAGTAAAGCGATTTCAAAAGCGCTATGGTTTGAAGGCTGATGGGCTTTGCGGTCCATCTACCTTCCGCCGCCTTTGGGTTGAGAGACAAGAAAACATCGATGATCACAAGCCCGAAGATCCACACTATTCAAATTACATTGCTTACAATGGTGAGTTTACTCCAATTAAGTGGGATAAACTAGTTCTATGGTCGGAGCGTGGCGGTCTTGCCGCCCGCTCCGGCACTTACTATGATTACACAGGCAGACCAAAGCGCGACGTTAAGTTGTTCGTCAACCATTGGGATGTCTGTTTGTCCTCAACACAATGCCAGAAGGTTCTAGATAAGCGCGGCATTTCCGTCCACTTCTTGATCGACAATGACGGCACAATTTACCAGACTCTTGACCTCCAACACGCAGCATTCCACGCAGGTAATGTAAACCGCAAGTCCGTTGGCGTTGAGATCACAAACGCTTACTACCCAAAGTATCAGAGCACCTATGTTCGCAAGGGCTTTGGCGAAAGACCCGTGGTAGAAGATGCTTGGGTTCATAACAGTAAACTAGAACCGTTCCTTGATTTCTACCCAGTCCAGATCCAAGCACTCCAAGCACTATGGCAGGCTATTCATGACGCTTGCGATGTTCCATTGGACACCCCAACGAACCAATTCGGTAAAACCTCCACAGGTTACGAACAGGCTTGGACTTATGGTAAGGAACGTGGATTTGTAAGCCACTACCACGTCAATAAGAAGAAGATTGACTGCGCAGGGCTAGACATAAAAACCTTGCTTCAAGACCTTGACGACTGACCTGCGACCTGTTATGTTATAGACATAACGGAGAGCAAATGAATAACGAAGTCGAACTAATGGGAACCTACGGGAGTGACGAAACGCACGCACTCTCGGCTTGGACTAGCACTAGCCGTCAGTTAGGTCCAAAGAAGCGAGCCCGCATCGGCAAGCTGCTCAAGATGCTCGCAACCGAGGGTCACCACACACCGTTCGAGAAGTCATCTCTTCACTTTCTCGTGACGACCGACATCGCTACGCACATTCACCTGCTCAAGCACCGCATCGGTGTAAACATTAACGCAGAGTCGGCACGTTACAAGGAGTTCAAGGTTGATAAGTATCACCTACCCGTTGATTGGCCACAAGAAGAGCAGGCAGAACTAGAAGCCTTTATCAAGGACGCCTATGACCGCTATCACAGGTGCATTGCTCGTCTAGAAGAGAAGGGCTATCCACGAAAGCGTGCGAAGGAGAGTGCCCGCCTTTACCTGCCCTACGGCATTCAAATCACTTGCGACATTATGTTCAACTGGCGTTCTTTCGCCCACTTCCAGAAGCTACGCAATGACGAACACGCCCAGTTGGAGGTTCGTGAGGTCGCAGCAGAAATGCTACGACTTGTAGAAGAGCAGGGCGACTTCCCTATGACGATTGAGGCTATGACCGCAGCAGGAATGCTTCCAGTCAAGGAGAACGAAGAATGAGCGCACCTAGACTTACTTTAGAAATTAAGCTACACGGAACAAATTGTAGACTCTCTCGAAAGCTAAAAGCAAGATTAGGCAACCACAAAGATCTTCAGGAAGAGATTCAGATAATGGTTGACAATAGAGAATTTGAAAGGTTTTCTGAGCTTCTTGTAGAAAATAGCGGTGGAATAGAAAAGATTAGACAAGAATGGAATGAGTATCATTCCAAGCTTATGGAGAACGAAGAATGAAAGTCGGTGACATAGTAAGGGTTACAAATTATAAGACTTTGTACGAACAACAAGGAAAACTCCGAGCGCGTTGGGATGGAGGAAAAAGGGCAGAAGATTACAGAGGCAAAGTAGGCGTTGTCTTTGAATATAAAAACTTACCAGAGCCTGATCCTGATATTGTAGAGATAGACTTGCCAGAATGGATTTATGTAAAATTTGATGATGGCTTCATAGGGAACTATACTCCAGAACATTTGAAAAAGGAGAACAAAGAATGAATAAAGAACTACAACA
>Ga0208299_1001751_pt1 | contig 15569 bp, 33 predicted proteins | sample 15_taG_FD_184089 | JGI IMG/M metagenome (GOLD analysis project Ga0208299, IMG submission 184089) | Marine viral communities from the Subarctic Pacific Ocean - 15_ETSP_OMZ_AT15312 metaG (SPAdes) (version 2) | ecosystem: Environmental > Aquatic > Marine > Oceanic | place: Pacific Ocean | collected...
GAAACACAACTTGCGCGCCTCTTGACACTTTGCCATCGTGACCATAAACTGTGGCATCACTTCTGGACCCACATACAAAACAACTTCGGAACGATAACCCATCTTAATGTGCCCCCATCGCTTGGACCACTTCGTAAATGTTATAACGATATTGTCCGTTTTTTAGATACTTATAGGGGATCTTACCACCCTTACGCCAGCGCGAAATAGTTGCGGATTTACACCCAAAATAACGTGCCACCTCGGTAACAGTCCATAGTCGGCTACAAGTACAAAGCATTTTTTCTCCTTTCTATACTTATAATATAATCGCTTGGCAGCACTTAGCAAGCGATATTGTGTCAAGCAGTTGTCAAGTGTTCCAACGACTTCAAAAACGATGGATCGGTTATTCTTCGTTCGCCTCCGAGAAGAAATATATGGTTTGTGATGGTGGCACCATCGGATCGGTTGATAATATCCTCTCCCAAGTATAACGCAGGTTTGCCCTTCCAATCTCTGAACGTATTATGGGTGCATCGCTTACTTAAAATGTATAACTCACCTACTTTCATTTACTACCTCCAACATAGAAAAAACACACCAGCTTGACCAGCCATCGAGCCATGCAATCCGAGCCTTCCCATAGCCTCTCTTAGTGATGATGCCAAGCCTACCAGATTCGGATCGCCTATGACGCACCAGATCACCGACTTTCACTGACCACCTCTACTAAACTTTCTGCGATGCTATAACTTTTACCGACTTTTGGATAGAACACAATGACACACGGGTGTTCTGGTGTGCCGGCCATGATTTTTGATATAACAATGCCAAAACCCAGCAACTCACGCTGGTTAATCGCGGCGGTGGCTCGATGAAAAACTCGCCTTATTATCAGATCACCAATCTTCATACATATAATATAGCACCGAAAGCCACCGCTGTCAATGCCAGAGTTGTCAAGAGAGTGTCAGGTCAGCTAAGGTTATGTGGCTTTCTGTGTTTTGCCTTGCTTACGACCGTAACCGTATCAAGGCTATCAGTGTTCATAAATATGGTTTCTTCAGGGCGGCGGAAACGTATTTCCATATCACACATTTGATCGCAAATGTCTATCACAACACCAACACCATGAAACTGATCATAAACGAGATCACCCACGTGAAAGTTCTTGGTTTTGTGGTTGCTTAGAAACCTCATCGGCTGCTGGCTCTCAATGGTATAACGCCAGGCGGCACACCCCCTTCAACTATTCCGCCGTGCTTAGCGATAACATTCGTTACGACCTGCACCGGAACGTAAGGATAAACTGTATTGGTCGGTTTTTCTTCATTCTCAACGTATTCCATTAACATTGGCTCCATCGCGTTTGGAAACCCCACCTCCACTTCTACATATTTGGTTGCGCTGTTGGCGCGGGGGGAGCAGTATGCGCCCTGGTGGGCCTGCACACTCATTTCAAAGCCATCGGCACAAACAACTCTTGCATATCTATTCATTTTATTTAATATCTCACTCATTTCTTTTCTGGTTCTCGATCGCAGATCACAACCGAGTCTATGTTTTCATCGTACTTTACAACGTAAAACCTTTTGCCTTCGTATATCTCGCACGGAAACGCACTCACTGGCATCACAGCGATGGAAGCGCCACCATTTGTGGCAGGGTTAGTATTTAGTTCGACCGTCGCAAAACGAGCATCAAAAGAATCGACTATTCCGATCAGTACAAATGTTTTTAATAGGGTCACTTATTTCCTCTAACATACTTGAGGTCTTTGCGAAGGAAGTAGGCGTGCGACTTCATATAATGTCTTGCACTTCCGTACCTACTTACGGGACAGTCTTTATTCATCCAGTTAATATAATAACGTGTTTTTTCATTCTCAGAAGTGCAGTATCTATATGCTTTTTGGTCAGGTGTTAGCACCTCTTTTTTAACAATAAGTCCGATGAGCGGGGGCTTTCCGGCCATCTTTCTCCTGTGTTCAGCAAACTTATACAGATCCGAAAGTCCTTCCGAATATGCTGACAACGTAACCAGATCGCCGGCCTTCATAGCATGCCCCTAAGCGTTTCTATCGCAACCGTCAGCAACCCGATGATCGGAATACCAATAAAAATAAAACCAAATGTGTATATTGCTGTTCTCATTGTGGCGATCTCCCAAGGTCCAATGGTTCTATGCTGCGCCAGCACTCGCTGGCGATCCGCAGTTCGCGGCCAAGAGCAGGAACAAACACTCTGTGTCTGTATTCATAATAATACTCTGTGTCTGTGTGTTCTTTTGCCGCCTTGCCGAGATAAACAACGTGTTGTTTCGCGAGCGGGTGATCCGCATATCGCTGATAAACACGGTGTGATCGTAAAGTATAACACTCTAAGTGTTCTGTTTCATCGCGGGCGGACTGTGCCTTATAGTGTTTGAAAATGGCTCCTTCCTTTGGTACCAACAGCATCCCAACTTTTAAGTCTTTAACAAGCATTTCTTCTCTCTTAGCTATAATATAGCACGATCATCTGTGGTTGTCAATGTATCTTTTGTCAAGGACATGTCAAGATGAACTGCTAATGACTTTTAGTTTTGAGCGTTGCCACCATCCGACCGGATTGCTCTCTGATACCCACTGAACTCTGCATTCGATTCCCTTTGTCTCCATCACCAACCCAACGCAAGAAATATCGCGCTGCTCATCGTAGAGCGCGACAACAAGATCACCGATGCTGGGCGCTCCGCTATCCTTCATCTATCGGCACCAAGTCTGTGAGTGGAAACGCAATCTTGTTGCCGTTGATCAACACAACCGCGTGGGGTTCCGGATCGATCTTGCGCCAATCTACCTGGATGCCAAGTTTTTCTGTGCGCCAGCACTTCTTTTCAACAAACTCAACAATAAGTCCAGCGCGGAATGATGAGCCGCGTGCAGGCGAAAGTTTAACTAAGTCACCTACTTTCATTTACAATCTCCAATCTTTGAGTGTCAACCCACCAAGTTTCTCCGTCGTTAAACAGCACTTGTGCTGACTCTGTGTCGTGTCCCGTCTTAGACATCTGCACCACCAAGCCAAGCTGCGTAATATAGCGCGTCAGGTTCCCGTCTGGCTCGGTACACACAAACCTTATTAAGTCACCCGCTTTCACTTAAAACCTCCAGGTGTTTATAATGAACATACTTTATCTCGCCATCTGGCCAGAGTATTCCGAGCAACGCCTTAGCTGTTTCGTGAGTTGATACTACAAGTCTCGGGGTGTGCCAGTGGCCACGCGCAGAAACCACCAGATCACCTACTTTCATTGTTTTCTTCCTTTCTACACCTATAATATAGCACCGAAAGTGCTCTACGTCAAGATTTAAGTTGTCAAGAACTTGTTAAGTAAGACACATCATCATTTCTTTCATTGACCATGCACCTATAACCATCGATCCACACAACCCATATCAAATCTTTCCATCCTCCCAACTGCCGTTCATCATGCTCATAGCTATCCAGAACAATGCCGGGGTTAGACCAGTCATCATCACCAAACGATTTTGGTTTGAACGATATCAGATCACCTACTTTCATTTATTTTCCCCCAAGAGATTTTATTGCACAATCTTTCATAAAAAAAATAAAGAGCAAAACCAGTTAAATTCATAATCAATGCGTTTCGAAGCGGCTTATCTGAAAAGTTTAATACCAGCACCATAAAGCTATTTAACGTGGCTATTCCCCTCCAGGCGGCAGCTTTAATAAAGCTTCTGTGCCTTGTTTCCTTAAAGTTGTCTGGCTTCATTTTTCTTCTCCGTACGGAATAAGAAACGCCGACCACTCATCAGTTACTACCCCGCTATGCCAACGTACTGAAAACATGCGAGAGGTTGTACCTTTAACCATTATTTCTTCGATAAGGATACCCGGCGCTGTTAGCTTTGTGGTACTTTTCTTTTTCCACTTATATTTATCAGACATACGTGATCTGGGAACATATATAACCAAGTCACCGACCTTCATAACTTTCAACAATCTTCAATAGTTCTGCCCCACAAATGCCGGCGGCCCCTCTCTGTGCCCCTGTCAGTGCGTTCTTAAAATCCTCACTTATCCACTCAATAACTGACTTCGTTAAATAGTTGACATCTTGTGTTGCCTCTGCAACCAGCGTTAATGTATTCGCATAACGCTTATGAATCAAACCATATTCTTTCCTAAACGGATCTTCATTGTGCTGGAGGCACGCATCCGAAACATGAAGCAGCCGCTTATCAATATACATTCTTATTGCATCTCTTAGGTCCGGCGCGTTACGAACGTCGCGTGGTAGGGTAGCTTTAGCGTAGTGAAAGTCATTCATATTCGTTTAATACTTTTGTAATCTGCTCTCGCAGTTCTGTGGTTGTTATCTCTTTTACCATCGATTCGGCCAGAAGCTTCTTGATCTCCGCGATCTTCTTTTCGTTTTGAATCAGCGGATTTACAACAGAAATGCCCGTGTCTGGATATGAGTGGTAGCCATCGTGATAACTCATCTGTCTTTCTTTCCCTCAAGAAACGGGTTTGTGTTCGTATCGTCAATAATACATTCTATATCTATTATACCCTTTTCCGCGCACAATGTCAAGGCATCTTCTTTAGTTTCTGCTCCAAGCCAACATGTTAATACCACGCCATCAGGTGTTTTGACTTGTGTGTGTCGGGCCGTGATCTTAAATAACTTCATTCTTCTTTTCCAAACCTATCAGCGGCGTCAATAACATTATCCGGCAGTGCCTCAACCTCGATATGATCCCAATATTCTATGTAGTCGTCAACCACGTTACCATCGTCGAGCCAAACAGAAATAGATTCAATCTGTCCTTCATCATCGAATACAAGCCCAAGAACTTCACCATACCATTTTTCCTCGTGCACGTGTTCGACGTGTGAGCCTATTTGGATACTTGGATCGGACATTAGATATAGCTCATATTCCTCAGTTATCAAATGCACAAACGAATCTGATACTCTGTTCATAAATAGCATCCTTTCCAATAAGTTCCTCAATCGTGCCAGCCCATTTAATAATTTGTGTATTGCCGTGGCCACTAACATAGTTATATCCTGTAATAAGTTCGCAAACCTCATCTGTTAGTCGCGGTATAGATTCGTGATCGTTTAGGTTCTGTGGTTCTCGCCAGTCTTTTGTAGCCTCACAAAATGCTGCGTTTGCGGCAGCTATTTCACTCGGTGTCAGCCAGGTTGGGTGATGTAAAAAGCCTGACTCTATTTCATCAGTGCAATATTCGGCCCACGCAATAGACGCATCTGCGGGACTGCCGCGAACAGGCACGATAGGGCTAATGTCCTGCGATCTCACGCCCGCCACAGCGCCGAACCACACATATGATCTATCGCTGTTTATTTCACGTATGGCGAACCACTTACCTGATGGCAACTGTACTTCCCAAAAACCGTGAATATCGCAGCCCATTGTTTTCCTTATCGTAGTTGTTAAAAGTGGTAGGCTCTGTCGGACTTGAACCGACGACCGATCCGTTATGAGCGGAATGCTCTGACCAACTGAGCTAAGAGCCTAAAAATGGTACGGGCGGTGGGACTTGAACCCACACTCTCTGCTTTATAAGAACAGTGCATTCACCGTCATATGCTACGCCCGTATGCTATATGGTACATCCTGTTGGGCTCGAACCAACGACCCTCGGCTTAGAAGGCCGATGCTCTATCCAGCTGAGCTAAGGATGTATATTTCTCCTTTCTATACTATAAATATAGCATTGAGGTCGCCTGTTGTCAAGTAGAAAATTGTTAGAGAAGTGTAAAGTGGTGCCGATGATGGGACTCGAACCCGCAACCTACGGTTTACAAAACCGTTGCTCTACCAGTTGAGCTACATCGGCGTATCTGCCACTTTTATATCATTCTCCGAATAAATAATCTGATCTCCTGGCGAAAGTAAATGAATCGTATCTCCTTCACTAAGATATTGCTGAACATCTATCCAAGCTAAATGTTTATCATGGGAAGAAACGCAAGTTGTCGTCTTCCAGTTTCCTTCTGCATCTGTGTAAATAATAGTATATTTCATCTTGCTCTCTTGTTTAGTTTGGTAGCCGAAGCGGGAATCGAACCCGCAAGCCCAAACGGGCGGGAGATTTTAAGTCTCCTGTGTTTACCATTTCACCACTCGGCCATGGCGTACAGTCTCTCACTCTTAGAGTATAACCGATTACAGTGGCGGTGTCAAGCTTTTTTGTCAGGAAGGTATCAGGGGACATAGACTAATTCGAGTTCATCTTCTAAAAAGAAGCGATATTGACCATCCAAACAATATATTTGATATACTGACTCCATATACCACCCTTCGTCGTATGAAATATCTACAATAACTCCGTGAAACGGCATGACACTCATTTCTTCATCGTACCAATATGAAAAGAAGTGATAAAAGTCGTAGGCACACCTAACAAAGTCGCCGATCTTATAGCGCGCTTCTGTGTGTTGGTCCGTCATACTATAAGTAGGGGCGCTTATCAACTATTTCTTTTTCTTGGCGGCCTTTAAAAAGCGCTCCTCAACAATAATGGGAGTTGTTTCACCAATGGGAAGTAACTTATATCTTTTTGCACCCTTCGCAGCAGAACGAATGTCAGGCAGTACAGCGACAACAAAGCCCCCGCGCTTTTTGAAATTGCGAATGATCTTATTTTGATGGGTCCATATCATATCTGTCTGAAACTCAATGTTTTTGTGTGAGTCAAACATCGCGCGAGGAACGACGTAGGTATTAGTATCAAACCGTGGCGCTCTTTCAGCTTCATGTAAAACCTTTTTAGAATATTTATTGTCTGCCATTCGCAAATACTTATTGCGCTCTGGCACAATACCTTTGAGAATATCACTTGACATTGGTCGGTAGTATGGCTGGTGTATATGATACATCGCTAAGATCTTGGCGGACGCTTTGTGTTCCTTATCATATATAACAGCCCACGAGGTGTGTTGTGTATCCGCTTCAGGCGTATTGCGTGCCAACACCTTACCAAGCGTCTGGCGCTGCTTCACGGACAAGTCACGGCCCTTTTCTATTTGCGAAAGAACAGACTCCAAGAACTTGCGGTCCCACCCACCGCAAACTGCGAGTGATAGGGCAGACTCGATTTTCGTGGCTGTGTTCATAACGCTCTCCTTTGCGTCCTCTATAATATAGGGCACTTTAAGATAAAAGTCAAGCAAAAAGTTGCCAACGGAGCGTCAATAGTCATCTTGGTCGGTTCGGAGAGTAATCGAATCGATATATCCAGGTGGAACTTTAGTTACTACGACGCGCCAGCCCATCCATTTCGGCCATATCTCGAAAAAAGGAAAATCAGGAACTTGATCAAACAGAACCCCGCTTACATCGGGCACCTCCACTTGAACTTCCAGCAGCGCTCCGCCGTCATCATGTGTAAAAAGAACCTCATAACGACCATCACAATAATTTGAAATCATCAAGACCAATTCGTTGATCGCCTGTTGTTTCGGGGTTTTGTCCCCTATCGAGAACCTACCCATTGGTTTTACCACTCAAAACTTCAAGTTTGTCGTATTCTCGGTTGAGTATCATCCAATTGTTCTCCTTTCTTGTTTTACAATCGTAGCAATAAACCATTATTGCATTTGGATCTTTATGTGAAACCTCCATGATGATTCCATGTCTATAATTAGGACAAATACCAACCAAAACGTCGCCCGATGCCTCATAGATCTCATGATCCACCACCCACCGTATCAAATCGCCGCGTTTAAGTTCCACATAACTAACTATTGTTGTGGTTTTTATTTGACACAAACTGTGTCTTTTATGGCGTTCAGGTTGGTGTTTTTGCTTCTCTGTCGAGCACGTAAAGGAGGTCGTCATAGCCACCAATTAGTTCTTCTTCAGAATCCGATGATACTTTTACAATGATTGGAAACGTATTCCACTCCATTTCCTCCTTTATCGCGGAACGATAGGTGGAAGAAAAATCAGCATTGATGAAGACATACTCTATATCTCTGCCCATTAGTTCCGCTTGTGCTTTGAGGCAAGCGGGGCAATCTGTTATTCCATAGACGAGATAGATCACTCTTTTAACCTAGTCTTTATAATGATGGCTGAGGTCGATGACGAAATGTATTGTACTTTTGTATCGAATTCACCTTTAAACATTTTTTTAATCGTTTTCAATGAAGGCTTTAGATACTCTTCATCCGATTTTAGAAAAACCTCCGAGCTTCCTTTATTGCACAGCTTCAAAGCATCACGATGTGCGGCCCTAAGTGATGAATAGACACCACAAAACATCTCGTTTTGACCGAACAAACAGTACGCATAAATATTTGTCACACCTCTGAGGCCTCATCGTATTTTATGCTGCTCAAGGCCAAAGACAGCATATTATCAGCGGCCTGTAGTTGTCTTTTAGCGGTACCCTCTGCTTCGCGATCATTCTCTCTGACGGCCTCGTCATAGATTTTCTGAATCTGGTTTCGTTCTTTCATTGATTCATTCATAAGAATTATAAAGTACAGGTTTTCTATAAACTCCGATACTGCTTTTTCTGCTTCTAAAAACGGGCCGACGCTAACGTATCCACCACTCAACTTCGATTTATAGGACATTGCTTTTCCCACACTTCTTACAGCCGGCCGTTTTTTGTTTTCTTTCCTTCTTGGAAAGCTCTATTTTTTTAAAGTTTTCTATTTTATCTTGCAAAAGGCGCCCATTGTGGAGAACGCGAATAAAGTTTTCTTTTCTATTAAATGCGCCGCATAAAACAATCTGGTTCTTCGGTTCATATAAGATATATTCACCAGGGAATACCTTTGCATCTTTATCAATGTCACAGAACTTCATCTATTCCTCTTTGACCGTCATCATGTCATCATATATTTTATGTTTAAATTCATCGAGCACACCTAACATACCATTTCTTCGCAAGATTTTAAAGGCAATATTTTCAATTGAAAACTCTTTGTGCGTACTCTCCAAGCCAGCATGACGCATGTTCTTTATCTTTCTTTTAACTCGTTCAACATTCTTCAGGGCGCTCTTTAATTTTTTTGCAGTGATGAGGTTGTCGATAATGTTTATTTGGAATTCCAAGTCGGCTGCTTTGCGCCGAGCGGCAGGAAAATCAATGCTCTTGCGATATTTGCGTGGTTTTGTTACCCACTCACCGTTCATCAAAGAATATACGCCTGACGATACATGTTGTTCTCTTGAATCTTCCACATATATTTCAACATCATAGCCCTTCATTCTGATCTGGTGTCTGTTGTTCCATCGCATTCTCGCATTATCAAAGAACGCCTTAACAAGTACCTTGTTCTCGTCAATGCCAAGAAAATCGACAATGATGTGAAGATCTACGTCGGAGTAGTTTGACCAATTATAGTTTGCGAGAGAGCCTGTCAGCCTGATGTCTTCTATATCTATCTCAACCGGAAGGCTGTCTATGAAATCTTGTGCTATTTTATTTAGGTGTTTGGCCACCTTGGGTACAATTCGGTCGCCATCTATCCAGATACCTGTTGCAAGAGTGTCGTGTGAATCGAATGACTCCGGCTCAACTTCTTCTCCTATTGCCTTTCCAGTAGGGGGGCCAGACTTGGATCTGCCTCTGGGGGGCTCTTGATCGTATGGCGTGCCGCCGTCTTTTTGTGGGCCTTTACGTGTGAAAACTTTTGTGTCTTGTTTTCTCATCTTTTTTTGGAACTCTTCTACTTCGTGTAGAGAGTCCACAAAATCTCGCCAACTCATGCCGTTCATAATAATAAATAGTTCCTAAATTTTTATACGAATCACGGAGGCGTAATATACTCTGCCATTATCCACCAGTTGTTGTTGTCCGATTGTATAACAACTGAGCGGCCCACGTCGAGGGTCATTGTCGATGCTCCTTCAATAGTCTCGGAGCCATCTGGGTCTATCGTCACACTATTTCCACTGGAATCAACGCGCTTAATAGCATATTGGCGGCCCATGATGTTTGCGGCGGTTGGCAATGTTACGGTGATATTGGTACTAGTGGCATTTGCAAAGATGGTGTGATCACCCGTCGTCACTGTATGGTTCTGTGTGATGGCCCGGGCAGCAAACGCTATGGAGTTGTCAATTTGCAATCCGCTGTGCGGGGTGCCTGTATTGATTCCCACTTTGTCTTCGGAGCCATCAACAAATAGCATATGTGTTTGGTTGTCGGACTCTACACGGAAATCTACCAGCGAATCAGAAGTTTGATTCACAACAACCTCGGGGACGGCGCCGTCTAATCGGAAGCCTTCTTTGACGGCTCCTTGATCGTTAACTTTGAAAACGATGTGTTTGTTCATCGTCTTGTTTTCAATCAGGATATTATCGGATGAGTTAATACCAATCGTCGCCATATCGGTGCCCCCCTCTTGAAAGAGAATACTAGGCTCCGTGGCATTTAGCGTTAAGATTTCTGTGGGGCTGGCTGTGCCGATTCCCACTTTGCCTGCGGACGCATCACACCTCAGCAGTGGGGAGGTGTTGGCGTCGTTAGTATTAACAACAAAGTCAACATTGTTGTTCCCATTATTGACAGTGACTTGGTGAGGGGCAGAACCCTTTTTGTGCATGCCAAACAAATTAAGCCCACCAGCATCAAATCTTATTCTATCGTCCGTAAAGTTAATGTATGTGTTGGCGTCACCATTGTGATAAATCTTCTGATCAACTCCAATGTCTCCTGCCACATCAAGTGTGTAGTCGGGGGTAGGGGTTCCTATTCCCACCTTGGATCCGGAGACAACCAACACTTGGTTACCGTTCGTTTTCAACGCAATGAAATCGTCTTCAAAGTCAATCTGAGTTTCGTCAGGGTCTCCTTCAAACTCAATGTCTCCCATACCTCGGGAGCCTGTCGAATATAAGTAGGCCATTCGCTTATCCTCCGTCGTAAGTGGCTTGTTCGCCATCTTCAAATGTAATAATAGTTCTATTTGTTGGATGAGGCTTAATATGAATCTTTAAAAAGTCGTCAAACGCATCAAAGAAGGCGATACTGCCGCGTGGCGCGGGGGTGAGCCAATGTATTACTGTGTGTCCTGTTGCGAAGGTGGCACCCTCAATGACTACACCCTCGCCTGAGATGCCAGTCTCGTCACTTTGACGACATACAGTGAAAGTTCTAATGCCTTCTGGTGCTCTGTTGCTGGGCTTCTTAGGCTTCAGGTCTTCTGGCTCGATCGACATTGTCTCTTCTGAGGGCGAAATCTCTAACCCTATTACATTATCATCTGACATTATGTGCCTTCCTTCGTTGGTGTTAATAATGCTGCTTCTGTTGCTAAACATATATCCTCTTTGGTTTCACCGATGGGCTCTCCATCGATCATAAGTTTTCTAAGTTCGTCTAATTGATCTTTAATGCGTGAAATTTGATTGTCGAGTGAGTTAAACTTTTTTAACACAGCAGTCAAGCATTGTCTAGTTTTCTCTTCTTCTTCCATTGAATTGACTCCCGGCTCTCTTTAATTAGTCTAAAACTGCGGCCCAGTCTATTTTAAAGGAAGGCGTCACAATAACAATATTCTCTAAAACATCGACACCAAGCTCATTTTGGCCCACATCTATCGCCATTATCATTCCTATATACTTTCCATCTGTTGAAAATACACCCGATCCTGATGAGCCACTATATGCGTGAGAGAATATATAAACCAGTTCCCCATCAGCATATCCTACCACATCTCCCTTCAAAGTTAAAGGGCCAACCATATTTGGATATCCTGTATATATTATTTTGCTTAAAATCGAGTACGATTTCTTCCATTCTTTTCCTAAAGGTAGATCTTCCGGTATTTTTATTGGCGTTCTATCATAAAATTTATCTTCTATCTTTATAATCGCGTAATCTGCTTCTCTATCAATTATCATATAGTCGGTGCACCCTATTGTCTCTTCTTCGTGGGATACAGCCATTAGAAAGCACGGGCCAAGAATGCCATGGGCTGTTGTTATTATATATGGAGTGTCGTTAGCAACAAAATAAGTAGCGGACTGAGTTGCAGTCATTCCTGATATGAAGTCTCCCGATACTACTAAAACCGAACTCATCCTTGACTTGAGTATGGTTCTCTGGTAATCTCCTGAATATTCTGTGCTTATATTTGTTGGATCTTGTATTTCTGTTTGTGTTGGAAAGTGATATTGCTCGTAGGCAATGACTGTTATTATTGAGAGGGTTGCCATGGCGCCTAGGCCGGTCCAAAATAGCACCTTTACCCATTTTAAAAACCTATTCATACTATAATAAGTATGACGATACTGTGTTATACTTGACTTTGATACGAGAGAAACACTGGTAATTCTTCTAAGCCGCTTTCTTTGGCATACCAAATCAAGTCTTTGTTGCCTGTTACTTTTATTTTGCCGTTCTTGCCGATTGCTATATACACAGGAGCGGTGGCGCCATTTCTAATAAAGTTCTGGTACATTCCATCGAAACCATCTTTGGGTGCCCTAAACATTGGGCTAGAACCTTTTGTTTGTGACCGGCATATGATTTCCCACATCTCCTCCACTGGCATCATCACATGATACCGCATGTCTGTCGTATCCATCGGTGCGTCGTATGCCATCACACCGCCATCCCGCCAGTCAGCCATTATATCATCCAATGTGCCGCGGGGTGTGGGCATCGTGCGCGTATTCTGTGTGCGCACCGAACTCATCGCGCCGGCCATACCTCCAAACCCTGCCTCGTTAATGGCATTTTCCATCGCCTCGCGCACCGTTCTGATGGTGCCGCGCTTGTTAGTTCTGTGTATTGGCGAGACTCTCAAAATCTTTAAGCCACTGATTCGGGCCATTCCGGGGATAAGAATTCGATCCCTATATTTCACGCGGCTCATCGCTCCCAAGATCTCAAACTTGATCTCGAACTTACCTGTGTGTGTCACCCCTGTCGGTGTTAAGTTACCCAACGTTCGTACGGTGGTTACACCATCGATACCACGGATCTCCGTCTGTGTCTCCTGGACCTCTCCACCAACATCTTTTGATACTGAAACATCCATCACTATACTATAAATCCTCAGATCGTAACTGAGATCCTTCTCTTGTAGTAGTCTTTCAATCCTCTCAATCTGCTGCTCTATGCTCTCCGACAGGTCGCGCGGCTCTCCCAGTGTACCCGCCACAGACTCTCGGACCTGGACGCCGCTATAATTCCTCACAGTGCCGCTGTAGGTGCCTAATTTCCTCATCTGTTCTTTAACTTTTCTTCTCCAACTCTCCGGCCTACCAATGTTGGCATCGTCGTCCATCTCGATATCTCCGTCGCGAGCTATGTTAAAGTACCCCTCTTTAATCGGTTTCAAAAACTTGTACCAAGCAACCCACCTCTCAACTTCACCCATCTGATCGAAGTTTTCCTTGATCCACTTAGCGATCATTATAATACGCTCAGCATTGGTATCAGTGCCGGCATAAGCGGCGGCTCCAAATTTACTATCGATGATTTGGATGGCGCTCTGTGGCCACTTGCCCGACATTACATCGTTCTTGGTGGCATCTGCAAGCGCTTCTAATCCCTGTATGGATGTGCGGATTGTCTCCTCTGCCGCTTCCTCCACCATGTCAGGACGTGCGTTAAAATAATGCACAATGTCTTTAACAACTTCAACTTCTTCGGGCGACGACCTGCTGCCCACCCCAATCTCATATTTCCAGTTGAGCAGCATGGTGGGGTATTGTTCGTGTTGTGTGGTTGTCTCTGGCATGATGATGAAGCGTGAGTCTTTCGCCAATACAATACTAGCGGCAGGAGCTTCATATTTGGCGCCGAGGGCTAACGGCTGCTGTCCTGTGGCCGGCGCTTCTGCCGCGGCGTAAAGTTTCTCTAAGTTTCTTGCCATGTTGCGACTAAGATCGTCGTTCTCTATCCGCATTGGCCGGCCAACAGAAGGCGACCCAAACATCTTGCGATATATTCCATCCATGTGTCCCTCTCTCGTCTCATCAAACCCCCACATCTTGATCACGTTTGAGACGCTGCCGATATCTCCGCCAGAGTTTAACACAGCATTGTCATCTCTCTGGCCACGCCTGAACCAAAACTCTAGTCTCGGACCATCTGACCAGATCTTCCAGTTGTCAAGATCCAGCTCGGTCATGCCCGTTCGTTCGCGATCATATGGAGTTTTGGCTGCATAGCCGCCTTCTGCTAGTTTGGAGCGTATATTCTCGTGGATCTCTTTGTAGTTGTCTTCGAAGTTCTCCTTGACCGCATCCGCAAAATATTGTGCATTTCGCTGGGCGTCATCATCGTTCTCTACACCTTCCTGTTCCGTGTTGCGAATCGTAATTTCAAGGTGTGCGGTTGCTGGATGGTCGTAGTCTATGTCTTCACCCTCTGGTTGGGCGCCCGTCAGCATTCTGATATCCCACTCAACCTCGGTTTCTCCGGGGAGATCATAACCAATGTTATCTAGATCTATTTCGCTCGTAAAGTCTCTTGCTGAGGTTCCCCAGGTGTTCTCGGGTATCGTTTCGTATCTGTCATCCTGTGTGGTGTCGTTGGGAGCAATCGTAGGGGTGAATTCGTTGTTCCTGAGTTCAAACCCTTTCCAGCCTAGGTCGATCTGTATCTCGCAATAACCGTTCATATAGATATACACACCCTCACCGCCGCCGTGCATGTCGGGACCATACACTTCTCCGCTAATGGATGAGTTGTCGCCCTCGTAATTGTTTACCACCTCGTCTATCGCTTCTTGAATGGCATCTTCATCAATCTGACCGGTGAAGCTGACATCGCGATTGCGGGTGGATAGATAATCATTCATCTCTCGGAAACCGTCATAATCGTTTGAGTGCTCGCCGGACTCTTCCACCGATGTGATGTTCATGTTCTTAATAAACCAATCGATATGGTCCCACATTTCTTCGGGGGGTGCGTCGTTAGAGCGTCCCTTGATCTGATAGAGGGTGCTGCCGCCATAGGATTCAGCTTCGTAAGTCATCGTAACATAAGATGAGGATGCCTTACGCTTGCCTTTCTTCTTGCGAAGAGAAACAAGAACGCCGCGACTGTCGCTGCCACAATGTCCCATACGCTCGCCCTCTACGGCGCAGTTAGACACGTTGAGGTTATACCAGTAGGAGCCATCATCAAACTGATGGATGACCATCTCTGGATCTTCTCTGGTCTGTAGATCTTCTTCGGCTGTGTTATAGGCGGTGTTGATGTCATCTTCGCCCTTAATCATTTCGTAGTTGGTGGGCTCGCTATTTAGCCATGAGAACAATAAGTCATAATCGTTCCAAAACCGGCGAAACTCTGACATTAATGTAGCAGCGAGACGCTCTTTAGCTGCTTCAACTTTCTCGGAAGGAATGCCGGCTTTGCTTAAAGCCTTGACTGCTTTCATAAATGTCTTACGCCAAGTGCCCAGTGGCTTGCCAAAAGCAGCCTTTACATTCTGAACGACGAAGGCGATCTTCTTGTTTTGCTCGATGGTTTCTTCGTCGTATTGCTCGCGCTTACGGTCGGGATCGCCTGTGGAGAAGGGGGTGATTGTGCGTGCAACAACCTCGGGAACACCATCTCGCAG